>Ga0126342_10006906_pt1 | contig 20211 bp, 17 predicted proteins | sample Cyp1metagenome_FD_92528 | JGI IMG/M metagenome (GOLD analysis project Ga0126342, IMG submission 92528) | Coral microbial communities from Lord Howe Island, Old Settlement Bay, Australia - Cyphastrea 1 metagenome | ecosystem: Host-associated > Invertebrates > Cnidaria > Coral ...
CACAGGTTCAAAAGCCTATAGGCATATCCCTAGCCCTATGGGAATGTTGGGCCATAGTGGCCAAGGAAATGCTAAAGTGAAGAAATGCTAATACCACCTGGAATGTGTGGAACGCAATTCACAGGGGTTATAACCCACTTACGATTCGTGGGATGAGCCACCAAGTATAAATCACCACATCACCACACCGACTGCTGGGATAACCAACATCATGCAACGTGAGGGTTTTCGGTTGACCGAGTCGGGTCTCGGTCGCAAAAAGGGGTTTCAACGGATCGGATCCCAGGAATTGTGAGGCCATGGATCTCTATGGATCAGAATACCTACCATACCGACCATAGCCCATAAAAGAGGCTGAAAAATGATATACGCGCAAGTCATGCATAACTATAATTGACCACAATAAGAATCACGCACGACTATCAATGTATATATATATATGTATATAATCATTTAAAAAAAGTACCATCTGGTTATTTGACATAGCCATGGAACATCACCATTTTTAATAGGTAAACCATCTAGTTCTATGGGCCATTTTCAATAGCTTAGTCATAACCAGGGGGTACGTCTTATCACATTCATCCCAAACCGCACAATTTCATAGGACTGGTTTAGTATTGGAGGTCCCAGTCATGAGGGATATGAAAAAAAATGAGCGCTTAAGGAGATGGGAGTACTCCATAGAATCTAATCGAATCTAATCAGTATAGAATGTTTTTTTACGACATTTTAAGACTATATCTGTATAATATACGCATAATATATCATATACATATTTGCATAGTAATCCCATACTATCAAAGTCAAAGTCAAGTGTGTTGAATTATAGTCTATGGTAATTTAACATAGCTATGGAAAATCCTCATTTTATAGCTGGGTAAATCCACTATTTCGACTGGGCCATTTTCAATGGCTAACTGTTGACATAACCAGAGGGTATAGTCTATGCAAAACTATGATCCAAATAGCATCAATTTGGATCATCGTCCCAAAACAAGCAGGCAGCGGAAGAGGAACTGGTGACACTCACCGCCGAAGAGCAGGTGGGGTATCGACCCGACTCGATGGAACCATGGGATGAGGATGGGAAAATCCATGGGAATTTTTGTTGGGAAATCCATAGGAAAAATCCGTCAGACATGAGGATTCAAGAAAGAAAAACGCAGCTGGTGGATTTTTTTTGATAATCATAGGTTGAAATTTACTATCCTATCACTGATAAATGGAAAACTCGACCCAAGACTTATCCATCAGTCGTTCCTGGGAAATACCCCATGTTTTCGACCTAAAGAACCACCCCTACTGTAGGTGGTGGTTGATAGTGGTTGCTGGTTCATTCCACATATATCCATCATGGTGGAATGATAAGAAGTGGCAAAATGTGAAAAAAATCGTGTTTTTCAAATGGGACTCCCCTGTCTCAATTCCGGCTAAATCTTTGGTATAAGTTTTTTTTGTAGGTTTTGTCCCAGTTTTTTATTGGTTCTCAGCGCCTAAATAGAGTCTTGTTCTTCATCAGTTTTTGGTGAACTATGCTTTGAGTTCCTTTCTTTTGTGACAGAGAAAGACCCAAAGAGGCAGAAGGTTTAAAGAACTATCGAGCTGTATACATTACCTCCGTACATACGGTGTTTCTCAAAATTGGTAAAACAACCATTAAAATAGCCGCGATTTATGGGTCCCTATTTTCAGAAGGCCCAATACAATCCATGGAGCGAACCTGTTCCGACAGCAGGTTCCGGAGCGCTTGTGGAGGGAGTTGTTGTGGTCCTCCCAAATTTACAAGACAAATCGGTCTCCAAATTCACTTCGATTGCTGGCAAATCTGTTTCAAGGGCCCAAACAATGGTTTATGTTTCATTCGATTAAAAACAGTTTAGACTTTTGTCATCGAATTCTGTTGCCGAAAAAGGAAGCTTGAATTCTAGTTGCACAATTCATTTTCCACAATGTGAGGCCCCCAAGATAGCTAAGTTGGTTTATAACTCAACTTATAACCAACTTATAACTGGGGGGCCTCACATTGCAAGGCTCCATTCTTTTCATGTTGGATAGTTTTAGGTGGCGTTGCTGGCCGGATGACTGTTGCTGTTGCTGGGCCCCGGCGGCCCATCATCAGTTGACGCTTTGAAGTGTGGCCCCTCTTGGTTGACCAATTTTATAGTGGATTTTCCCATTAAAAATGGTGATTTTCCATAGTTATGTTAGTTTACCAGAGGGTAGACATTTTTTCTAGATCCCACTACTTTCAAAAGTGGGTCAGCCCACTTTTCATTTGTTTCGGCCAATCATGATTTGGGGATAATTCCAACGAATTGTTTCACATTTACTATTAGTTGATGGATTTGGTGGAAAACAACAACGATCCCCTGATTTTTGATAGATTCCTCCAAGAATTCAGCGAATTGTGGAGCTATGATTTCCCATACGGAGCCAGTCTCTAAAATTATCATCAGGTGTAAAGTAAAGCAACCATAATAGTATAAGCATCATAACTGCAATATCATGTAAAACCAATTCGCACAATATCCTAGGATGTTATAGCAACTCAGAAAAAGATAGAACTAATGAACACCTCTACATATGAGATTCATCTAGAACATCCTGGTGAAACACTGCCGAGTGTCCGAAATTTTTCCAGGACTTTGACTTGGAGTTGGAGAAACTCTACAGCAAGGCCACCCACTTATGTCGGAGGCCCAGATCGCTCCTCAGATCGCCCCAATTTTATTGGGAGCCACCCCTGAGAACTGATGTTGTGTTGAAAGGGGTTAGACTACCTTTTGTATACTGGAGATTACCCTCTGGTAATTTAACATAGCTATTGAAAATGGTGATTTATAATGGATTTACCCATTGAAAATGGTGGATCTTTCCATAGCTATGTTAGTTTACCAGAGGGTATCACAATGAGGTGCAAAGCCCCATTTTTTTCACGTTCCAAAGGTTTTTACTCTGCTCAAATAGATGTGGTATGGCGGTGTGCCAAGCCCATCAATCCGAATGTGGTGAAACTAAGGTAACTAATGGTTGTGGATGGATGGTAGAGAACACCAGAAAAATGGCAGTGTGTCAAAACCAATAGTACCCCTGTAGTTCACATCAAAATAGCTGGGATTTATGGATGGTCATTCCCCTAAAAATGGTATTAATAGGTATTGATCCATACCCAAATCATGGTGTCCCTTTGCTAAAGGGTCCACTTGAAAAAAGCTAGTCAATATAGGTTGATCCAAACTTGTGTTACATCACCATCACATCCTCATTCTCCATCATTCTCCGGATATCCCTAGTTTAGCAAGCTGTCGGTTGCTATCCCCATTTGTGTTGGATGTACCCTGACTATATCTACTGTACATATCCATTGATGGTTGATATCCTGGAGGTTCTGGAGGTTCTGGGTCTCAGCTACATCCTCCTCTTTTGAAGCCAGTAATTGTTAGATATCCCAGTTCTGTTGGCTGATATCCTAGTTCTTGTTGCTTATCGCCCACTACATGGTATATCCTTGGTGTTGCTTTCTTCCCTTTTCAGGCCCAGTCATTGCTGGTTGATATTTGAAGATTAGTTTCCTGGTACTCCGGGCTTAAATTGAGGTCAATCATTCTTGCTTGATATACCATTTACCCTCTGGTAATTTAACATAGCTATTGAAAATGGCCATTTATAGTGGATATTCCCATAAAAAATGGTGATTTTCCATAGTTATGTTAGTTTACCAGAGGGTATATTTAATGAAAGTTGCCTTGGTTATCCACCTACTGTTGCCTTTCCAGGTCAAAGTGAGAGCCGCAGTTTAGCGTTCCTGGGGGAACAGCACAAACAGGCCTGGTTGGAAACCACTCTGGAAACGAGCCTCCGGAAATCCGGTTCAGCCGTAGTTGGTCGGTTTTTCGAAAGCTGCCTACTGGGCACCAGAAATTTCAGTACGACTGGTCATGGGTCACGCTGTAAACATCGCAATATTTTTTTGTGGAAAAAATTAGGTATCTCCCTCAATTTCATGGCAATTTCGGGAAACTTATGAAAAAAACAGAGAGGATTTAGGGCTTCCAATTTTTCAACCTCACCTCGTGATCGAAATCGGCTTTTTTATTTTTGGACCGCAGCCAGGTTCCGATCGCCATTAAAAAGCTGCAGGAAACGTTGCAGCAGACGTGTGCCCCTCAAGTGCCGTCCATGGGGGGTTTGAAAATGGGTCGGACTTGGCCCAAAATCCCATGGTGCTACAAAGTGGGGCCCCCAAACGATAGCTAAGTTGGTGAACATAACTCCAATAACTATGGTTTATGGTACGCAAATAACTATAGTTATTGGGGCGAATCTAAACCAACAAACATAACGTTTGGGGGCCCCACATTGTAAATCATTGGAATAGGGAAACTGATCCAAGTCATGTGGAAAAAAGGTAAGATTACCATCTGGTTATTTTTGAGATAGCCATGGAACATCACCATTTTATAGCTGGGTAAACCATCTATTTCGAAAATCGGGCCATGGCTTCCATGGCGAACTGTTAGTCATAACCAGGTTGGGTAAATAGAATTTGGGGATGTCATGGCTTCCCTATGACATATGGAAATCATCATGGCTTCCAGATGAAAATATGTGGCGTTGTTCAAAGGATGGGATCTCCAGCATTTTCAGGCCCCATCGAAAGCCAGATAGATGGCTTAGCTATTAATAGCATGGTAGATCTTTCCATGGCTATGTTAACAAATAACCAGGTTGGGTAAATCCAACAATAAACCATCTATAATTGGGGTTGATGGTTGGGTATTTTCGGGTCAGTAATGGGTGTCTTTTTTTAAAGTAGTGCCCAGTTCTGGTGGGTTATTGGGATGGTTTAGGAAGAAACAGCCAATGGGCGAGTTCTTCAGATAGCATGGAGGCTCAAGCCAAGGCTCAAGTCATAAACCACCTATTTGGGAATGGTTTTATACCACCTATTTATGGTGATTTGGGGGATGGTTTATTATTGTTTTAGCCCCATAAATGTGGTAAGGTGAATCATAAAGCAGCACATAATTTCTAGTAAAATTGGTGACGGTGTAGTATTGGGTTTACCATTGGGGATATCATCAACCACGGTGATATTTTTCGAATCTACAGCCTGTGGATGTTTGATAAGCGACCTCTAATGACCATAAGTTCCACAAATGAGTATCATAAGGTTGGGAAGCCAGTTCCAGGAAGACATAAAACAAATTCAAATGATCTTCTATTCTCACAGATTAAAAATTGACTGGCCATTGTATGATTATATATCTCAGGTCATATTAAGGATACCAATTACCCTGTGGTTTTGCAGTAAAAGTGGTATACCCCGAAGTTGCAGCTTTGATAGTTTCGATGGTAAGAAAAGTACCAAAGTATCAAAACCCCAACTATGGTAAGACAAGTATCAACCATACCATGGTTAAGTTTGATAGTTCTTGACCATGCCCTAGTGCTCCAAATACCCTCTGAGAAGGTCTTTAGATCCCAAAAAACTCCAAATACAGTCTCAGAAGGTGTTTGGAGCTGTAGGGATGGCATGATTTTCGAAAGCATCAGACTTTTTTCGGTCAGCCATGGACTCGAGCATAGGTCCGGCGTGGCCGACGAATTGAGCTTCCGGGTCAGAAAGCTGGACGTGGTCTGCGGCCATGTCTCGGAGGCGCTGGAATTTCGGAAAAGGGAAGTGGTGCGTATCAAAAGCAGAGGGTAAAAAGCATGGAGGATTTTCATGAGGATTTTTCCATCATTTTTTTTAGAATGGATGTCAAATGTCAAATGGATGTTGAGTTCAATCCTCTGAACATGGTTACTCCTGCTGCTTGGATTTCAATTCTTGCTGGCTAATCCCTACGTTTTGTGCTGGTTATCAAGATCTACCACCCCCCCAATGAACATGGACCCAGGGGTGTTGGAAGAATACTTTTGAGGTTTTTTTTTCAAGGTCGAGCTGTCAATTTAGGGGAGGCGAATCCCAACGATTGTCCCTCAAAATGATCATCCCAAATATCCCAAGTATTCATCCCTGGGGGCTGTTCAGTGCTGATTTCAGGCCCTAAAGATCGTCGACGACCTCTTAGAACTGCGTGAATGTTCTGACCAGGTGCTGAACCCTGGTGACCCCTGGGGTATGAAGCAAACGAAATGAGGGTATTCATGGACCAACTTGGGGTTTGATGAACAAAAATGGGAACAAGACCAAGAAATGTGTGTATGTGTATGTCTTATATTTACAATATTTGCAGATAGATTTATATTCACTAGGCAAGCGGTTTCATCGCGAGTCTTTGGGTCCTGAAACTGGGAATTTCTTTGTCAACCAAGCAGCAGAAGGGATGACAGTAGGTTGGTGCACTGAATGTTCTCATTATCATTTTTTTCGGTGCATCTTTGTTGATGATATGATGTGTTCCCAGGGTTTCTCGTTGATGTTTTTTTTGTTTAAACAATTTCTTGGCAACTTTGGATGTGATATCTGCAGGTTTGATGATATTGTCCAACGTTTGGTTGGTGAACACCTTCATCTTTGCCACTGATTCTGAGGAGCCAAGTGGCAAAGATTACAGGATGGTGCCCCCCCGGCAGATGTTTGTTGGTTTATAACCCCATCTAAATATAGTTCTTTGATGTTATTTGCGTATCATACACTATTGTTACAACATACTTATGTTCACCAACTTAGCTAACAAATTATGGGCCCCCATCCTCATTACATAACTAATCACCATTATCATCAACTATATATATATAGTATATATGTATATATATATATATAGTATATAATGTATATATATATATAATATATACATGTATATATATATAATATACATGTATATATATATATATATCTAATATATGTATATATATATATATATTATATTATTACTTCATATCACTATGATTTTCCATTTATGGTTTGTTTCCCTGTTCAAAACCAAAACGCTGTGACAGAAAACCGCCCCAGTCCCAGATCAGAGGTTATGAAGGCGATCAGTTCCGAGGACTTCGAACAGGCGGCCAGATATGCGGGGAAACCCAGGTACCCCATGGAGCGGCCTGACCCGGTTTCGGAGAATTTTGGGCGAAAAAAATATGGTGATTTTCCATAGCTGTTTGGGTGTAACACGAGGGTAAACATACAGTTTGCGAACTGGAAAATGGCCCAGTCGAAAAAGTGGATTTACCCATTAAACATGGTGATTTTCCATAGCTTTTTGGTAAGTTTACCGGAGGGTAACCCCAACTAATAGATGTATCCCCCGAAAGAAAGAAAGCTAGTTCTTGTAGTTATGAATAGTGGTAGGGTCAATGTTGGATGAATAGTTTAGATTCTTTAGATAGTACACCTTGATCTCTTGCCATGAATTGGCATATTCACTAGCCAGCCGTCCTATTTGTTTGCATCTGAGACTGACAATGTATAGAGATGTATAGAGGCACCAACGAGCACTACATGGTGATGATAGATGATGGTTTGATCGGTTATTTGTTTTGTAGGTCATCATAATTTCTCCGAATTTATTGGGGACAGTTGGAATGGGATAGGTGTATTTTTCATGGTTCAAAAAGGCTCTAGCCCAATATTGGTCTACAGAGATCGAGGTCTCTCGCTTCCGAGCGGCGCAAGACAGCTTACCGCGCGGACACCCTGAAATCCGCCCACTCCAAGAGGGGCAGTCCAACTGGGCCCTTGGGGTTGTTTTTGGGAGCTTCAACCACTGAGAAAAAAGGAAGGAAACTTGGCATCTAATGGTGCCCCCAGTTGGGAATCGCTAAGTTGGGGGCCACATAACTCCCATATGGCCCATAACTATGGTTTATGGCAGATATAACGAACTAGTATTCATGGGGTTTATAAACCAACAAACATAACTGGGGGGCACCGTCCTGTGGGATCTATGTAACGAATCTAAAAACGGAGGATGTAACCCGTGAATCATAGAAATGGGCCCGTTGACATACTGGGGTATAGTACCAACCCCCAGATGGGAAAAAAACAGTGAACATCAAGCAACCAAATGAAGGGGCATATAATATATAATGCGGATATAGTGGGACATACGCAATAATATGGTGTATTTGTGTTTGTACAACATCGGGTAACATGAAATGCAATGCTTTATCATCATGTTTGATTGCCATTCCCAAGCTCGCCTTTTCTTCCACCAGTTTCAATCAAGGATCTCTGCGCAACAGACAATTGTCCAGCTCCACCGACAAAAGTGGCACTACAATCGCTGAAGACCACAAACGGCCGTGCAGTGTCAACATCGGTCTGAAGCAGCTTTTCCATCCTTTCGCAGAAACCTGGAGCAGCGACAGGAAAGCTGATCCGAGTTGCTCAGCTTATGGCTCGAAGCACTGCTTGAAAGTTAAGGCTTGAACGAATCCAGGAGCACGTCAAACATCAAAGCTGCATGTTGGACTCTGTGCCGACTGTCTGAAGGCAGTTCCGCAAAAATGCTGGCTGCGCCGGTCTCTTGCAAATAATGTTGGAGCGTGCCAATGTTGCGAATTCGCATTCGCCACATAAGCCGAGCAATTTCTTCATTTGCTCGGTAAGCTCTAACAGCGCCTCCAGCACGAAGAGAGGCAGGCGTTAGACCCAGTTTTGTTGGAACCCTCAAGAAAGTCAGAACTGCATCCCATCGCTTTCTGTACGAAGAAAAAGACCCACCAAACAAAGGAATAGTTCTGTCCCAGCGGCCATACAGCTTATCCAGGAAGCTCACTAAACGTTGATCGATGATCTTGGAATGTTGAGTTGCACCTATTCCCCGCCTTCGGCCTTTTGGATGTCGAATCTGAAGATAAACGATGTCTGCTTCTTCCATCAGCAAATCACGTGGCAGTAATAAATCTCCCCTGTTTGCAGACAGAGGCTCTCCCGGCCTACAGATGCCTTCAAGCGCCAACATAGTTACAGCACTCCATCTGTACCACTTCCAGCATAGAGCGATCGCAACCATGGCTCGATAAATAACTAAAGGCAGGGGGGTCCTATGTCTTAAGGGTTGAATAATCTCCCATCTACTCACTAACTGCCAAGCACCTCGCATACTTCCTCGAAACTGTGGCTTCCATCTCTGCACGTAAGTTATCAGCTGTCGCAGCAAATAAATGCTGTGACCTTCCTCAAAAAGATATTTGCCAAAACACTCAATAAGCAAACACAGAGTTTCCGGACAACCAGCGACAGCGTCAAATGTTTCGACAAGCAGAGATTTGCACGCCCAGTTCCGGAAAGACCACCAAATACGTTCACCTAAAAGCGCCGTTTCAGGTTCCACAATGTCAGCTTCTAACAAAGCTTGCAAAGGACGGCGAGATCTGGCTGCTCGCCGAGGTCCTGGGTTTGAAGCTTCTCCGATCCTTCCATGATTACATCGGCAAATGTTGGCAAGGTTCAAATGTCTCCTACCAGGCATGAGTCCTGCATCGATCAAAATGGCACTAGAAACCCAATGAACCAAACGACGTGGATACACTTGTGCGACTCGAGTCCATGGCATACGGTGAAGGCGGCTCCAACCAACAAGTCTCACATGCTTATGGCCTCCTTTGCAGAAAACCTGTTGACCTTGAAGATGGAGATCCGTTAAAAAACGTGTGCGTTTTCGCCATGGACAACCACATACGCAATAATCCAGTCTGAAACATTGAGTTCGATTTCGAGCACCAAGTAGGACCCAAACATCCAACAGCCAAAGAAAAGAAGAATCCGGATTCTCAACCCAGTATCTTATTGAAAACTCTCGACAAAGCCAAATAATGCCAGCAAGCCAAAGTGCGTGATCGTTTCCTTCATCCACTTTCTGCTTCATGTTCAAACTCATCTGGGCTAAACCAAACGGCTTAAGCTTCGACCTGACAGGTGGACGCACTGCTCTGGAAAAAAACCGACAAAAAATGGCAGCCCCTACGGTGTGAACAGCTCGCAAACGAATCAATTCCTCTACAACCGATCTGTTGGAACCTAAACTAAGATCTTGCGCTTCGCTGTCTTCCAGTTCAAAAGTTATCGACCATGACTTGCCACTGCGTGCGACTGCGGAGGCTATGCCTTTCTTACCTGAATATAGATCCAGATATCCAGCAAAATCTGGCACCCAGTCAGGCTGTACATTCCATGAGGCCGGAAAAATGAACTGTTCCCTAGGCAGCGAACTCAGAAACGAGATAGCTTCAGGTGACAGGGCTTTTACTCCTAACTGCTTTGCGTTGGGGCAGCTCGACACAGATTTCCGCTCATTTGAACTCGAAACTTCTGGTGAAAGGAACTCATTAGCACCTAAAAACTCCCTCACGGATTTCGATGCTTTGGAAAAAGGAGGTTGACGCTTCTTCTTCAAAAATCCCTTCTGTCTGCAAGATTTCATCCACTCAAAACTTTCTTCAAATTCGCCGTCAAGTTCTTCCAAAGGTGGCAACCCCGAGAGATCCCAAGGTGACGCTTGACAAGACTCCAGCCAATCATCTAACTCAGTCAAACGCTCTTCAATAGAAAGATTACGTTCAGAACTGAGCCATGAAGGTTGAGGCAAATGGGGCCTCCTCAACGGAACGCCTCTGGTAGGATCGTCTGCTGGATTTAACTTCGAAGGCAAAAAAACCAAAATTCGACACAACGCTGGTAGACAAATGCAGTGGCAAGCTTTCCTGGAGAAGTGCATTCAAAGCTATTGAACTTGAGCGACCTTTCAGAAGAGCACCTAGTCCGACCTGAGAATCGGCTAAGGAAAAATATCTGACAGGGAAGCCTTCTTCTACAGCCGACTTCTCAGCTTCCAACATGCCAACCATCTCATCTATATTGATATGCCTACCAAGTTTAGTGCGACGACTTTTCAAGGTTTCAAACTGACAAGCTCCGGCTATAAGCAGCCACAAGGGATGCGAGGCAAAAGGCTCACCTCCAGGCAATTCATCGGCCTGATCCAAGACACCTCGCTCTTTTTGTAAAGACTTTAATGGTGACAGCAACCGAGTCCACACACGCTTCCGAAGTCCATGCCTATGGATTTCTTTGGCAAGCCAAGGAGGTAGCTTTGCAGAGACTACTGCCCAACCGACATTTGAGGCATCCGACGCAAAGACTTGCTGAGATGTTCTGCTGCGCAAACATGTGGCTGCAAGGGGGCTGAGGCCCACACACAACATCAATTCCTCTTTCAATGCATCAGAAAGCCTTATAACAGCCCTATCTGACTCCACCCGCTGAAAAACCTCATAGACGACATTGAAAATGCTGAGCATTCTCCGTCGAAAAAGAAAGGCTGATGTCCAGCATCCAACAAGCACCTGAAGAAGCCCCACACTGCAGATTCCAATTTTTAAAATGCCAACTGTAGCAAACAATATTGGGATAATTCGTTTCAAAGCAGCTCGAACATAACCTGAATCGCCATCGAAGGAGGCGCCCCAAAAATCAGCTTCAGTCTGGTTATAAAACGTCTTCCCTTCGTGCGGAATCAGCCCAAGTGTTTTGAAACGTTCAACTGCAGTGGAGACTATGCGCTTGCTATGGGAATCGGCCGCCGGATCAAAAGAGCCTCTCAGAATCTTTTCAAAGGCAATGAGGTCGTCAATTACTACTCCTAAACAAGACAAGGAACGAGGAACAGGCAAAGACATGGCTAGGATGTTCTCCTCTTTCAGCAATCCAAGCTGCCTTAAAATGCCTACATGTGCAGTCTGGGCTAGTTCAACAGCACACGTGTCCCCCATAGCTAGTGTTCTCAGGCCTAGGAAAATTTTCCCTTTGTGCTGGGTGATTTCAGGAGTGCAACAATTCCAACCTCTAATCTTTTCGACAGTGGTGGAGAACAAAAGACTGTTGCGGATCAGGCGGCGGTCACTAACTGCAAAGGTGTAATAAAATTCTCGCAAGTCTGTGCCGGAAACGACCAGCATCTCGTTGTCCTCCAAATGGAACTCAGTGAGGTTTGTCCCTGCTGCCATCGAACGAATCCACCGGTTCGGTGGGGTCTCTAAGATATTAAACGGCCGAGAATCAAAAATGAGGCGATCTTTGCATTCATCTTTCCCTACGGAAAACAGTCCAGCTTGAAACCCCGGCAAAACTTTAGTATCTGGGATAGCGCCCAAACGCCCACTGGAATCCAGCTTTTTGAACAATTTCCAGAGTTCAGCTTCATCACCAAAAAGACGAACTTGCGGCGGATCTTCTAATGCCTCCTCAGGCGTTTTTGCTGCAGACAAAGGATCATCGAAAATGAAACAACTTTGCTTATCCAGAAAGGGTTTTGGATCGAACAAGGGTTGGCCTCGAAAGTCCAGCCTATCTGCTACAATGGGCTTCGCCACTGAACCACCAAAAGACTGGCCATGGCCTACCACTTCACCTCCAATGTCTGATTGAAGTCCGGGAGCAAAGAAACTCCGAGCTGCAGACCCAAAAATCGAGCCACTGTTTTCAGGTAGAGTTTCCTCGAACAAGTCATAGATGCCTGTTTCAAAATTTCCAAGTCGCTCCAAGGCCCGCTCAATGTTCTCTACCTTTTCAGCCGCTCGACCCATATTAAATGCTGTGACAGGCTCTGCAACACGCCATGCATGCATAGTTGATTCAATTTGTCTAACAACTCGCCATTGCAAACGACTCAGAGGAACATGGAGAACAATCTCAGCTGGACAAGTGGGAGGCCTCTTCAAATGAAGCCAGTCCAACAACAAGACAACTAAGTTCACGCCTCTGTGGAACGAGATCTCATCAGAACTCAAAGCAAAACCTCCAGACTCTTTTAAGGCTGCAGGATAAGGCAACGGCATAGGCCACATCACGGCGGTAGCCCTCTTCTCGAAGGGCATAACTGGCTTGCGGAAGAAAGATCTAGCAAAACGGGATATATTGCTACCGGCTTTCAAGATCAAACGAAAACATGAATTCCACCAACTCGTAACCTCGAACTCGGCTGGCATAGATTTGCTGCTTTTATTTTTACTTTTGAGGTTTTTATCATTGTTTTCACTAGCAGAATTGCATGGCTGAGACTCTCTGTTTGTTTTTGTTTTTGGGATTTGCGAATCATGGGCCATGTTCAATTCAAAAGCATGCAACTGATCACATGACTCGGTCGAGCCATGTGGAGGGTCTGTCATGTCTGGGATGAACTGGGCTCCTCGGCAGCGGCTTTGGCTTTTGCCTTCGGATTCCCTTTCTTTCCTGAGCCCTTCTTCGGCTGATCTTCGTTTGCCGGGGCATTCACATTGGGTTGAGTCCTTTTGCCTAGCTTGGAACGTCTCTCTACGAACTCGTCCAGCTCCTTGACCTTGTACATGAAACTCTCTGCCCATGCTGTCGGCCAAAGTCTCGTGTGCTGAGGCTCGAGCAAATCGGGAGGAGTGTGCTTTGAAAAGGATGAGAATGGTGGAGGGTCTTCCAAACTCCCCTCGGCCGCCAAAATCCATTGGCCTCGATCCACTGACACTTGATCCAGCTGACAAAGATACAAGGCTAACCTGGCTTGAGCCTCGGAAACTTTTCCTTTTCTCAGAGAATCCAAAGCACCGGTCACAGCCCACACAGCTCGAACAGAAGGATTCAGATTCGGAATTTTGGATCGGTGTTCTGCCCATCCTCTGAAAGTACCTGATCGAACTGGTTCTCCTGGAGCGCTTTCTGGAGCACCAAAATCTGACAGCATCCGAGCCTCTATGACTTTGTAAATTTCCTCGGGAGAGTCCTTCAAGGCCTGGCGCAACACTTTCAGTAGATAAGCATGCCTCCTGTTCGATGTGAGAGAACTGCTGGATGATGATGCCTCCCCTATTGCCAATGAATCGTCTAAAAGGTCTTCCACAACGGCAGCATTGGCTTCTTCCACTGGCTCCGCCTCGTCCTCCGACTCGCCTAGAATGTTCACCCGGGTCTGCGCACCCTTTTTCACAGCTGGAGTATCTTGCATTTTTGGTCGTTCGGCTGCAACCAACTTGCTGAACTCTTCCAACTGCGCCCGATCTATTCCTGTGGCCAGAGCTGATGCCACCACCTGAGGATCCAGGCCTGGCAAACCATCGGCGTTTTGGCCCTTCTTTGGAGACTTGGATTTCTTGACCGGCTCGGCTTTCTTGACAGCAGGAGCATCCTGCCTCAAGATCTGTTGCAGGCTGGTCTGGATAGCAACCATCCCTTCTTCGAGTCGAGCGATGCGATCTATGGCTGATTCTTCTGGGGCAGCTTTTGCTTTTGCAGATCGTTTTGATGGGGCTCCACCGTCCCCTTCTGCACCTGAAATAGCCGACAAGAAAGCAAACTTCTCGTCGGACAAAGCAACCAAACTTTCGGCATAAGGAACAAAACCCTCTTCCCCTTCCTCGCTGACAAATTGACATGCAAAAGTTGTATCTATGGCAGGATCGAAATTGAGGCATGGCTCAAGGCTGGGCTTCAAAAATCCGACCCACACAGAAAGCTTTTTGTCTGTTTCCAGAACTTCACGATCCAATTCTTTCACAGCAGGAACCTCAACTAAGGAAGGCTTGCTAAGACCGTCAGCTGGAAACAGGCGGTTTGCACGAAAGCGATGCCAAGCTTCAAAGGGCACCGCAATCAAAAACTGATCAGAAATGAAAGCAATCAAAATGATAGGAATACTGGGCGACGACCCTCCAGGAATGAATGCACCAACAGAGTAATTCAAATCTGCTGAGCCGTGACTTCGCACTACTAAAAAACTCTTCGGAGACAAAGGTTCTATCTCGGGAACGTCCTCAGCCTCCTCTTCTTCTTCTGATGCCATTGCCTCAATGAGGCCACTGCACTCCTGCTGCTGCGGCTACAAGCCTTGCGTCGTCCAGTGTCGGCAGTCCAATGAAAATGGAATTTCCTGGATGTCCGTGAGGCTTCACCTCGGGCACCAAATCACTGAATCGTTCAAAGACACCAACTGGATCGTACACCTGACCACTAAATCCACGGAAGACCAAGTAGCAAGAGTTTCCCTCCGACAATCTTTCTCTGCCAGAAAGACCCCGCCTACGACCTTCCAGACAGGCCCTAATCCACGATCCGATCTGAAGGAGAACTTCTGAACGAATTTGTTCCTCCAAATGATGACTGGGACGGGCACTGGTGGGACGATCAGTCTGTGAAGGGGGCAAGACACTCGAGGCGATATCACTGACCAAATCAAAAGCTGAACTTTCTTTTTCAGCTTCAAGCACGGCCACACGACGTTCAAGTTCTGAGATCCGATCCAAACACTGCCTGAGCTGCTCTTCAAGACGGAGTTGGGCAGCTCGAGATTGGGCGGTGGACATCAAACGACTCGATACAAAGTACTCGGCCGGAAAAGGTTCAGGACTTGCCTCCTAAGATATCCCCCTAACAAATGCCTCAACAAGACTAACGAATCAATGATGGGACCCAGGAACAATCCCAGCAAAATTCCAAAACAGACTGATGGCAAATCAAGTCGAAAGTGATGGATTGGCGGAAACCAAGGCAATGGGCAATCGCAGAGCAAGGGCTCTGTGGCAGTGGTTACAGAAGAGAACTCCTGGAGCAGATCACCTTTCAACAGCTGAAGTGCTAAGGTTAGAAAAGAACCCCCTGCAGCGGAAAGGGCAAGCGGGCTACGAGACATGCACTTGACCCTCAATTGCTGCACCATCATGGCAGTAAAACATGCGAGACATTTTCACCATACTTAATGGCATTTTTGAGATTTTTTGGCCATGGAAATGGCACATTTAGTTCGATGATTTACCTAAGAATGGTGGCTCATCCCACGAATCGTAAGTGGGTTAGTTCACCCCAATTATAAGTGGATTAACCCTACAAAAATCCCACTAAGTGGGATGAGCCACCAAGTAGCTATTGAAAATACCACATTTATAGTGGATTTACCCATAAAAAATTGTGATTTTCCATAGTTATGTTAGTTTACCAGAAGGTAAGAATGGTGATTTACCATAAAGTGATGTGAGCTTCAGGATACATAGCCTCCGTGTGCAGGCCTGGCACCGACGATGCCACGGTGCGGACACTGCCAGAAGCGCCCAGTGGGGCAACCCTTGAAAAAAACCAGGGATGTCATTGGGGATTTCAGATTTCACCAGCAAAAGCCATAGTAAATTTGATGAGTTTCCGATTCTAAATGGGATTGATCTGGGATTTCATTGGGGATTTCAGATGTCACCAGCAAAAGCCATAGTAAATTTGATGATTTTCCGATTCTGAGTGGTAAATCATGGTTAAATCCATGGTAAATTTTAGATTTTACCCACTAAATGGGTGGTAAATTTGATGGTAAATTGCTGTGGGATGACCCTCGGCCTTGATGCGACTGAATCACTTGGACGAAGGCGACGAAGGTCTGAAAATGTTTTTTTTTCCAGAGTTTCTGGCCATGAAATAATAAGGGAAACCATGATTTCTGGCCAGTAGCTAATGAGATTTTCACATTACCATTGGAATCTATTGGATTTTAGGTTCCGCTATTTTGAGACAGTTAGCCTACTGATTCTGCCAGCGGTGGCTTTGGTACATCCCCACGAAAAGTGGGTAATCACCAGCAGATGGGTGGCATGGCACGACTGCTTCCTGGATTTTCCCAGTTTTTCCCAAAGACATCGAAGTGATTCCGCCGTAGCGTTGGAGGTAGACCCCCTCGAAGCCATTTCGAAGCCAGCGAAAGCTGGGTCTCAGGACAGAAGCGGAACGCCAACTGAGCGGCATCGTGCGAAGGCTGGACCGTGCTTTCACAGAACGGAACGTGTTGGAACGCCATGGCACCGGGCCGCAACATGTCGCAACGAAGAGGTATCACGGTATCACCAGGTAGTATTCTTCTATGTCTATGTTTTTATAGGAATATTAAACCATCAACAGTAGGGACTTAATATGGGTTAATGGAACTTATTATTTGTAATGTGATATATTGATTGTAATAATCTGGTTGGTGGTTTGGAACATGAATCTTTTTTTTTCCATATATTGGGAATAATAATCCCAATTGACTTTCATATTTTTCAGAGGGGTTGAAATCACCCACCAGTTATTCTATGTTTTTTATCAGCAAATTCACCAGGTAGGTGATTCTCACCGGAAATGCTGTACCTTGGGTATCCTCGCAAGATTTTCGACCAAGTGACATATTTCAATTGTCGAAAGATGATTGATATAGATGACAAGACCTGAGATGACATGACAACAGGAATTCATGTATAATTCAACTCCAAGATAGGGAGCTGGTGATTCAACTTGAAGGGAAGGTTAAATGGAACTTCAAGGAAAGGTATCAGGTTAAAGGGATTATATAGATTTTTCAATTGCTGATGCGAAGTTGGTTGAAGGGAAAATTTGCAGGAAACCGTCCTGTTGAAAAGTAAGCAGCATGGGCTTCAACGCGTACATTTTTCCAAGCAATCCATTGATCCAACTATTTTTTTTCTTCTCAGAATGGGGGTATCCCTTTTCACCATTGGTTTCTCCATGAACAAAACTATCAATAATCAGCTATGGGTTGGTGGTTTGGGTTGGTGGTTTGGAATTGTGGTGCCCTTTTTGAATCGCCCCCTTTTCCCAAAGGGCAACCTTGGGATTCCAAACCACCAACCCAAATCACCAGTTAATCAGGTATTTTTTTTCTTGGATGATCAACATCACTTGGAAATTTGGATACGCCCTAGAATTGGGATCCCCCCTAGAAACCATTGGGTTTCGCCACAAAATTACCCAGATCATTCCGCTGCAATTCTAAGCATGCAATATGGCTTTAAGTAAATTAACATCACAATTACCCTCCGGTAAACTAACATAACCATTTGAACATCACCATTTTTAATGGGTAAATCATGGTAAATCCACTGGAAATGGCCATTTTCCATAGCTTTTTGTATGTTTACCAGAGGGTATTTTCTATTTCAATGCCCATGATGGGTTCCCCCAGGAAAATCACCATGAAACCCGTTGGTTTAGTCATGGTTGATCCATGATGGCGTAGGCATTTCGATGCTGCCATGGCCGCCAAAGATAGCGCCGGCGTGTCGCGCTTCGCCAAGCTCTTCCATCCCTTGGGTGCGATCGGACCGGATATTCACGTGGATAATGAGATATTCATGATATATATATATACGTATATATAATTATATATATAATTATATATACAGTATATAATTATATATATATATATATATATGTATGATAAGTGAATGATATATATATATATACATAATGGGGATCTCATTGTTTTTGTAGGGAGCTCATGGGATTTTTCATGGATTTCAATGGGAATGAAGAAAACCGGATGACCTTCGCAGTTTTCTTCGGGATGGTCATCGATTCAGAGACTGAAAGCCATTAGAGTTTCTACTGGAGGTCTGGGGACTTGGATCCCAAAAAAAATGTGGATTCCAGTTGGACAACGGACAATCCCCTGAAAGAGAGAATTTTTGAGTGTTGGGAGTTTTAGAGTAGAATAATGTCAACCCTGGATTAAATCCACCCCCTAGATTTAATTGGAATATCCATCAACCCCTAGGGAGTTCTTGGGAGTTTTAGAAAAAAACCATATCCATCAACTCCCGCCATTGGCAGCATCGGGATGGTCAGAATATGGAGGTGGCCATCGAAAGCGGGATGGGATGACCCACCTTTTTTATCACCAAAAACTGGAGATGCGATAGAAAGCCGCCCAAAATCTGTGGCTATTCTTCGGGGTCAACGTTTACACTTCGCGAACTGGAACAGCATTTTGAACATGGGTCAACGAAGTAAATCACCATTGAAAAATGGCGATTTTTCAGGGGAAGCAGCAGTTTTGATTGCATTTTTAGTGGAACATCAGCACTTCCGAATCATTGTGGCGATTTTTTTTGGGATCCATTTCTGATGCTCAGCCCTCTGGACCCTGTTGGTTTTTGAAGGTCTTGCGAGCGAGGGCGTGCAGAAGTACGTTGAGCCACGGACACAGAACGGCCACAGGAAGGGGCCCCATCCAACAAACATGGGTATGGATCAATACCTATTAATCCCATTTTTAGTGGGATGAACATCCATAAATCCCAGCTATTTTGATGTGAACTACAGGGGTACAGGGTTTTGACCCATCCCCACATCTGCCTTGGGGGCACCATCCTGAGGTTCGTTGCAGGGTATTGACAGCAATGTTGGCATATATCACAGGGACATCGACATCGGAAACAGCCCTAAATCATTCATTTTAGATTGGGATTTTCCATGAAATAAACCATCCAGCTATTGGGGTACCCCCATTTATTGAAACTCTTGTTTTTCTCATTTGCCATGCAAATGAGTAGCCATTTCTCGTTGCAAATGGCGCTGGTTCATGTAAATCACCTTGGCATCCGAGGCTGCGACATTTTAGATTTTGATGCCATGTTGCAAACTATCTAAGAAACAATATAAACCAGATTTAAACTTTAGATTCTGGGCGATTTCACATGGTTGAGATACATTTTCCCGATGGTTTCAATGGTTGCTGCTGCGATGCCTAGGTTCATCAAACGCTCCCTGGCTGAAAAGGCCAGCGGAGAGTTCAAGCGCCAGCAAGGGTCTCCCAGGGACCGTTGCGACGGGCCGGGGGTTCGGAAGAAATGGGGGTAGCCCAAGCTCGCTGGATGGTTGATTTCATGGAACATGTGAACATGATACTGAAATGGATGATGACTGGGGTGTCTATTGTCGGAACCACCATTTTGGCACTGATGATACTTGGTGGCTCATCCCACTTAGTAAGTGGGTTATAACCCCAGTTATAAATGGGATAAGTAGGGTTAATCATCCACTTATAATTGGGGTTATAAGCCACTTACTAAGTGGGATGAGCCACCAAGTAATATTGATCCATACAACCGACTGCACACGGCTATCGATCAGGTCAGTAGGTGCAATCCACGACATGGGTATGTCATGATCACCGATGGCAAGTCTCAAGCACGAAATGGCAGCTTGAAGGATGGGTGCCGCAATCGCGAAACGCAATGGCAAATTTGAGTAACTTGAGTAGTTTCAAAAAGACACGTTGGCTGGTTGAGTTTTTTCTTTTTTATTGGGAGGTTGTGCTGCCACTACATACATATTCATATATATATATATAATATTGAAGAAACATGCACTTAGCTTGGAACGACTGGCATGAATCATTGCCGCACACCTTCATCCATGTTTGCCGCTGCCATTTACTTTTCAATGATCTGACATAGGCCTAAAGCCATATGCTGCTA
>Ga0126342_10006907_pt1 | contig 20210 bp, 23 predicted proteins | sample Cyp1metagenome_FD_92528 | JGI IMG/M metagenome (GOLD analysis project Ga0126342, IMG submission 92528) | Coral microbial communities from Lord Howe Island, Old Settlement Bay, Australia - Cyphastrea 1 metagenome | ecosystem: Host-associated > Invertebrates > Cnidaria > Coral ...
GCGATTTAAGGTAATGTGGTTTACCACTTTGACACATGGATGTCTCCAAAGTCAAGAAGAACCTCTGACAGTCAACCCTGCAATCTATTGAGGATAGACCCAGTGTAGCCATGTGTAGCCCATCCCTGGTGCATATTCTGAGACAGATTTGTTTTGACCTTGTTGTACAAAGACTCTGTGAGACCTCCATGCATTCTATATTGGGTCACGATGGACCTGGCATGATGTCATGCCTCAAGGCAAGCCGGTTCTTGCACCCCTGGCACAGAAATGCCTGGAGTTTGAATCATATCAGAGAATTCAGGGAGAAAGCCGGCACTACGAGAACCTATTGGAATGGACGTGATGTAATCGCAAAATTGCATCCTTTGGCACGCAGGCTCGAAATCACAGAACATCATAGAACATCATCCTTTCAGTATGTGGAAGTGCAAAGATATCTCTTGCTTTCTCCTGCCTTTCAGGTATGATGTAGCATCATAGCATTCTTGAATGTCTTGTTTTGGAGTTGATTCATAGTGTTTGAAGCTCGGGCAGCCTTACCGAGTGCTGATGAAATCGATGGGCCTCCGCCGCTGCTACGCGGGATTGGGGATTGATTTCGGGACAGCACTGCATTTGCCATCTGGGTCACAAATATCACCTTCGTGGTACCTCAACACCACTGTGCTGTATCATCATTTTCATTCATTTTCAGGCTAAAGATGGTCGTCTTATGAGTCTCCAATCCTCCGGGCGAATCTGGCGAGGGTCCTGCGAAGAAGATGTGGTGGAGAAGAAGGGATGTGGGTCCGTCCAACAATTGCTCCCAATGTGATGGCAAAAAAAGGGTAGTAACAAAGTACCAAAATTTTGGGTGCCAATTTTTGGACGACCACAAATTACGGCCATGAAACCAACAAGTCAATAAACATCATGAGATTGTTGAGGGTCCATCACATTCTGCCAGATGCGACTCCAGTACATGACTCCCGTGGTCAAATTCTAGACCAAGTCGCGAATCAACACTGCAGATCGCACAATTTGGCAAAGCTCCTCTTTCGGACCTCAATTGTGAAATTCGTAAGTGTACTTCCAGGCATTTACCAATTGCCAATTGACCATTTCCGCATTGATTTGGCGACTCAGATTTTAGATCTCGAACCGAAAAGGTGGCTGCCGCGCAAACCTCAAACAAATTGGGCAACTTTGAATGTAAGCTTGCTGTCGCCCTGCGAATTTTACTTTCTCGCTGCAGGCTCATTTGTTATAGTTCTTGCTTCATACAACAGTAGGCATGACACTGAACACTGCTGAGGGTTCCCAGCTTGGATGCAAGAATTGATTTCCAAAGCGTTCCCCAAACACTGCTCCAACTGACCTGTGGTGTCTCCAGGCCTTTGTGGATGTGTGGAACAAGTTGCTGAAGGCCATCCCATGGTGACAGCCAAAGATGGATTGATGTGGATTGAATCGGGAATGTTTCAGATGTTTCACATATTGCAATTATATACAATTATTACATGCAAAAAATGAAATCTTTCTGGTAAAACCTATTTCCGAATTCCGAAATCACCTAAAATTTCTGGTGAAGTCCCGAGTCATCGGTTTCACCTCATGGCGGAATCAATCATAATCGGCCAAGCGTTCCATCAAGGGCTGGGAATTCTGATGCCCCTGTAGGGTCCCACCGGCCATGGGCATTTTTCATCATTCACATCCTTTTTGGGCCACACTTCTCGATTAAAGTTGGGTTCACCATCAGACATCAGACACAACGATTCTTTGTTCTGCGCAAGGAACTTCGAGATCGTGACTTAGTTTGTGGGCGAGAGGTGGACTTCCTCTCTTTCAGGCTGGGGCTGGGCCTGGGGCGACAGTCTGCATGTTCTGAGATTCCTGAGCTGAGCAGTGGAACATTTTGACCGTGAATCGGACCACAAGAGCTGTTGGTTTTGGGAATTCCCAGATTCTGTGTGATTCAGAAAGGTGGCCCTATTATATTGGTGGTCATAGCACCGTTCATTGGTTCATTGGGAGTTATACTGGCCAATACAAGTCTTCCCATGGGACGTATGACCATACCACACAATATACATACATATACCAAGTTTTCTGACCATGGCACATCATGGCACCGATAAAGATCATCCACCATCGCCAGGGTATCAGAAACTGCACAGATTGCAAACGCAGGTCGGCACAGGATGCGTTCCAAGGAAACGTTCCAGGACTTTTTAAGGTGGGACCTGTTTGTTGGCGGATGGAGAAGCGATTTAAGGTGGGACCTGCTGCAATCTATATTTGAACTGTCTGTGTTTAGGTAGCTCCAGTTGACTACTATTCATTACTATCATTTATACGTAGTTTATTACATAATAGTTGATATTACTATCATCTATAGTTGATTCAGTTTAACTGGCAACCAAGAAAGGAACTCCGCCCTAAGTCTCCGCCCTGAGGGGTTCCTGTATTCCATGATATTCCATGTATTCTAAGTTGTGGTGGCGGCGGCGGTGGTGGTGGTGGTGTCAATTGTTAGCACATGAGTCCCGGACGAGCAGTGCGATGTTTGTATTGGCCAAGAGTTGTCGCAAGACATGATGGCTGAGGAAACTCCAAATTTGGCACAGCAAGGGGCCCTTACCACTTAGAAGTGTGATAAGCGTATATTTTACGCCATTTCTGTAACTAGCGTTTGACCTGTTAAAACAGCCACAAGTAGGGGTAGTCTTGAAACGCCTGTCTTTTTGGGCCAGTTCTAGCCCCATCCGTTTGAAATTGGGGGCCACCTCCACCTTGGTTTGCAAATAGGATATTAAATCATACTCAATCCATTGGACATGATTAGGCACATCCCATATTTTAATGGCCATAAAACATGGTACTCTTCCATCAGCTTCTCATTTCATATATCTTCCAGATGAAATCAGCCACGGCCCGTCACGGGGCCATGGTGCCAGGCCCTAAGCGCATTGAGTTACCGAGCCACCCTGCCGTCCAACGGCGAAGCGCGGCGCCGCATCGTGTCCTTGGCGCGGTCGCTGCAGATGCATCCGCTGCCCAAGGCGAAGGCACTGAAAACTGGGCCCATGGAGAGCAACCAACGATATTGATGATGGTTGATTATTAATACCCTCAAGTAGTAGGTCCCTAGGTAGTAGTTGAGAGTATGATTTTTATGGGGTTACCAGCATTTTTCTCATGGATTTGTTGATTTTGTGATGGGGGTTTAAGAGGAAACCGGCCCTCAAAATATAGGGATATCATTGGTACCTGTGGGTTTAATGGTGGTTAAATGGGATATCACCAATATTAATGATTCAATGATGATAGGTGTATCATTGGCTTTACCAAATTGTTCATGTATTCAGGCATTCATTACCAGTAATACCGCACAAGGCGGTGGCGGAAGTTTCAAAAATAGGAAACCTATAGGAGAGGTTGGTTGTTGTGAATCACGGATGGCAGAGCGAATCCAGTGATGGACCAGAAGGTGGTTGGAGTTGTGTTTTCTGGAGTGGCTGCAATGGTTGCAGTGGTCACCTCACCACAACTGCTGGATGTACTGTGGTGTAGTGCAGTTGTAGTTGTAGTTGTAGGTGTAGTTGTAGTTGTAGTGTAGTGGAGTTGTAGTTTTAAGTAGTAGCTGTAATGTAGTGTAGTGTAGTTGCAGTTGCAGTTGTAGTTGTGGTGTGGTGTAATTAGTGTAGTGTATTGTAGTGTACTGTAGTCTTGTGTAGTGTAGCATGGTATAGTGTAGTGTAGTCTAGCGTATTGTAGTGTAGAGTAGTGTAGTTGTGTTGTAGTGTAGTGTCGTGTAGTGCAATGTAGTGGTAGTTGCAGTTGTAGTGTAATGTAATGTAATTAGTGTAGTGTAGTGTTGTGTCATGTAATGTAGTTGTAGTTGTATTTGTAGCTGTAACGTACTGTAATTTAATTAGTGTATTGTACTGTAATGTAGCGTCGCTGTAATTGTAGTTGTAGCTGTGGTGGTGGTGGTGGTGGTGGTGGTGGTCGTCGTCGTCGTCGTCGTCGTCGTCGTAGTAGTAGTAGTAGGTGTTGTTGTTGTTGTTGCTGCCGTTGTAGCAGTTGTAGTGTAATTTGTGTAATTTAATGCAATTAGATGTAATTAGTGTAGCGTAGTGTAATTAGTGTTGTGCAATGTAGCGTCGTATATTTGTACTTGTAGTTGTAGTAGTAGTGTAGTGTAGTGGCATTTGTAGATGTAGTTGCAGCAATTTTTCAACTTGACAACATCAAAAACGAAACAATTCTGCGAGACTTCCTCAATTTTCGACGTTGACAACATCAAAAACGAAACAAATCTGCGAGACTTCCTTCCAAAATGGAAAGTTGAGTGCAAAGCTGACGGCCTCGTACCAATGCGTTTTGCGATTTTTCCACTCCACCTGTCTAAACTACTGCGCTTGCCACGAAAAAGTGATGCCAGGTCATACGGAGTGCTGCACCTGTCACGCAAAATCATCTCAGCAAACCTGAAGATCTGATGCTCCAAAATGCAACCCCTCTCAGGAAATCAGCGCCCTGACCTCCTAACCTCTCTGATGAACATGTCTTTTGTACTGCGCCTACCACGCGGAATTCCAATGATTTGTGGCTCCGGAGGGTCGAAAAGTAGGCTCGCTAAAGCGGCGGGTGCGGAGCCATCTGGCCAGATGAGAGATGAAAAATTGCACGTCGTTGTGGCGCGAAGCACATTTGCAAGTCAAAATGTACAAAACACACCAGCTCCGGACCACTTTTGGAAGTGGAGATGTCGATAAACTAAATGACTAAATGCAATTGAATTCTGAATTAAATCAAACAAAATAAATCAATTCTGAATTCCGTTTATGTGCTGTATAATTTAATTTGAAATTATTCTTCCTTCATTTCTTTTTTTCTTACCTTCCTTTTTCCTTTTACTTTCCTTTTGAAACTAAACGCAATTTAATTCTGAAGTAAATCAAAATTGATTTTGAATCCCATTCTGAATTCCATTTATTTCAGTTTTCCCTTTTTGTTTCATTTGTGCTTTTCATTTCCTCTTTCTCTTCCTTTCTTGATCGTCCTGGTGTTCTAATTTAGCGATAACCTAGCGATAACCTTTTGTTGAAAAAGGGACCCCGCAGAAGGGATAGACTCATTTGACCACAGCGATATCATTTTTCGTTTTCATAGAATTATTGATCTTATATTGGTTGGTTACTGTCATTCTAGTTTGGAGTTGAGATTGTAATAAAGTTCCTTGCTTAGGAAACAGTCTAGGAATGTGCTTAGGTAGCTCCCCAACATGGTTGCAAACGCAAAGACACCGAACGCCCCCTTAATCCATCCCCGGCAGTTTAGAGATCTGAATCCGTGAAACCAATTCCGCCGCATTTTTGCATTATTTAGTGTTGATTTGAATAAAACACTGTAAAGCGATAGGGCCACCCGAAAAAACGAGAACCTATATTTTCGCACCACGCATCAACAATTGATTTTGGCGGCGGCTCATATATATTACTCATCATATCGATGTATACATATCATTCATTATCTATAATATTCTATAATATTATATATATATATATATATGTTCATAGGTAGAGTGTCAGATTCAGATAATTTCATTCTGCCAAATCCCCGATTCAGCTGCCAGGTCAGAGAGATGCCGACGCTCTCTGTGGTGATCCCGCACTATTCCGAAACCATTCGCTATTCGAAGAAGGATCTCTTCAGCGATGGAGAGACCAAAGTGTCTAATGATTCCTGGATTTTCATGGAAATTCACTGAGTGAGTGATCGATTAATGATTAAGGCTTGAATAAGGGAAGATTTCTTTAATTTTTAGGATCACTAGATTGTTTAGGGCTTCACCATGCTTCACCTTTGCAAATCCAAGGATTTATTGAGGTTTCTCATCAAGTACTACAGATCCTCGGCATTTTTTTCTGCAAATTTTAAGCGATGTGGTTTTTGTTCCCTAAAAGCGACTGTGACTTGACACATCCACAACTTGATGTTGCCCAATGACATCGTTTTTGATCGGACCAACAGGACGCGAGCGAGACTCTTCATCATTTCACACATGTTCACAGTATTTTGTATGTACTTGCTCCTTCATCTCCGGTACTTCAGCCACATTCTCACCAGTCCTTCCAAGGCTCCCATTTTTCATATGGCTTTCTGTGGAAAATGGGGAAAATCCTCAAGATTTGATAACTTCTTTTGTTTCACAGGGTGATGAGCTTCACCAATGGATTCAGATGTTCCATGATTTTCCCCAACAACGGGGCCCTTTTTCATGGTCAAGGAGACGAGTTTCGCAACTTCATCGAACGCTTGGAGCAGGAGGACTGTAGTAGCCTGGAAGAGGCCCTTTGCACCTGGGCCTCGTTGCGGATGCAAACGTTGTGGAGAACCGTGGATGGCATCTGCGGTGCCTATGCCAATGCCTTAGAGACTTGGAATTTCTCGGTGTGCCATGGTGGGAAAGATCACGAGAAAGGCCATTGGAATTGGGGATACCATGGCCCCACTTAGGTGGAGAAATGGAACATGGGATGATCATTTGAAGTCCTTTCACAAAGTTGCCCCAGATAATCCCAAATACTTGAAATTTCGAGCTTGAAGATGGGCATGGCTTTTGCCTCCTTGGATAGGATGATATTCGATTATATTATTGTATCAGAATGAGAGAGACCGTATGAGTTAAAAGAAAGAACCATGCAGCACAGGTGTCATCCTTCGAACAGCCTTTGCGTGCCTATGCATTGAGAACTATGCGGGGCTCCAACTGCAAACTAGTCACGTTCTATCGAAGTTTTTGGTGTCCATTGGTGTCGACTTGAAATTTCAGGAGATCTTGGCTCATTACCAAGAAATCTTTGAGTCGCAGAGATCTTTGCGGTCCTCGGTGCGACAGAGGTTCTGGGATCTGGGTTTTGGGCTTTAGCAGTTGGGGATGAGATCACTGCTTTGAAAAAAGCATTAAAAAGTGCCGGAATGACTGATTTGCACATCAATTTGTGGAAGGAGTGTGACACACCACCTAACAAACCCATGGGGAAAAACGACTATTAGTGTCTGCCCATGGGTTTGCGCTGCCTGCACCTTCATCATGCGAGAGGAAGCAGCCATGCACAGCCCTTGATCAGCGCAGATCTACGATAATCTGAATCGGCCATATTTCAAGTCTCAAGAGATTCCTTGAATCTGATTCATTAAAAACTATATTATCAGTAATGTGACAGTAATGTGTTATCTGATATTAGTAATCTGATTCATAAACATGTTTTGCCATTCGAGATTCCTTGCGACTGTCAGGTTGCAAGTGCTGGTGGCCATGCAACAGCAGCTAGACATCGGCTGGACGAATGGTGAATGGGGCAGTCCATGAATGGAGAAAGCCCTGAACCAAATGGAGGTTTCAATGGAAACACATCTACACATGGGCTATTTTCCAGCAACGTGTTTGATTGTCAACTTCCTTTGCTGCAGTGCATGTCCCAAACTTTTTCCCATGTGTTGGGCCGAGTTCTTGAACTAAAGACCTGCAGAACGGACAAGCCGACCCTGTGCCTCTCTCAAAAACAGCCCCAGGATTTCAGGCAATTGAATAAGATCAGAGAAATCGAGGCCAACGGGCCAACGGCCAACTATTCGGGTCCCAAATAATGTCCCTTTCAACTTTTAGCTGTTTTATCTACCATAAACTCCAAAAATTGGGTTGTCCAGCCTGACAGGGTCTGACCTCTGCGAGGTATGCCAAGTTTGCAGATCCTGAAAGCCCGGGCTTTAGCCCCAACGAATTGCAAGCTGTGGAGGTCGGATGATGACGATGGGTCAAGGTCAAGGAAGACTACCGGTATATAGGTTGATTTTGGGGTCCCAAGAACTTAGATGGTTCACAACCAGAAACTCAACCAAGAAAATGTCATAAGATAAGATCATATAAGTTTCATTCTTTAAGTCTTTCCTATATGATTTCGGGGGATTTTATATTCATGGCTATAAAAAGCAGTGATATTCGGACCATTCCACTCGAGTGACTCCTGGGTGAACATCGGTAGGCGATGTTCAGCGCCTTTGGCGACTTTCTGAGCATTGCGTACATCGAGGAGACCGAGCTTAGGATATACATGTGATTATATATATATATATATATTATGTCATACATATGGATATATATACATACATGATTGTATGTGTACATGTGTATGTTTTTAAAAGTATATATATATATATATATATAATATGATGTACATATATATATATATATAAATAATGTTTTTAGATGTTGACATGGGTTGTTGAACACCTAGGGGTTTGAACAAGACGACATCGGATTTAGTAAACCATCACTAAACGGGGTTTCAGCACGATTTAATCCTCATTAAGTGGACCTTCAACTAAATGGGGATGGAACTACCATACAAATCCAATGGCTTAGAATTGTAAATCGGTGCCCACCACTACATCCATCAGGAGCAAGTGGTTGAAGGTGAGAAGCGTTCCTTGGAGCCCCTCAGGGGCAGGTTTTGCTGACAGGTTGGCTTTCAAGGATGGCTGGAGTATGACATTGGACCCACGACATGCGACGTGGCTAATGTGTCATTGTCCAAGCCCACTCGCAACTTGTCAAGACTGACGACAAAGGCTCACCAGATCATCCTTATTACACCTGGGAGGGTCAGAATTTTCCCCCTGTCATCACTGTCATCTTTAAATTTCCAAGTCATCATTTTCGCTCCCAGGTTTCTTCTCCTGTTTGATCGATTCCTCCTGCGAGCAGATCCCCATCCCTGGCTTCGATGATGTCTTTGCCCGGCGAGCCAAGTATCGAGTCTTGGCTCTCCAGATATCGTGGATCCACGGGAAACGCCACAAATTCACCACGCAGTATGACGATGACACGTGGATTTCCACTTTGTTGAGACAGTCCTGATTGATGTCCTCAATTGATGATTCAGATTGGAGACCTCCATTTTTTCACAAGCAACTGATGATTGGTTTGGTATACCGGTATACTGGTATACCAGTGGGTATCATCATCTTTACCAGATATATCATCATCATATCCAAACATTACCAAATGATGTAATCTAAGCCGATACCTTTCCCATGGCCATTGGTTCTCAGGCATCGAGCTGCCGGGCTTTCCCATTTTGGGGCACGGCAAGAGCCTTTCGGCCGCGATCGGTTTTGTGAATGGGATCGATGGGTCACTGGGTCACCACGTAAAAATCTGGTGATTGGGGTTATATCATGTTATTATATACCCGTTATATTAATATGTTATAAACAGATGTGTGTAATGTTAGTTATGTCTATGTATATATATACACATACACACTACACACACAAACACATGCAAAGACTTGGTGCTTACCCCAAAGTTGCAATTCTTGGTATATTTGAATGGAAGAACTCATGAATCAACAAACAAAAGGTGGATCTTCCATCCTGGCGCGAGGTGATAACCAGAACTGTGCTGTGATCTTCACCCGGGGTGAGATCCTTCAGATGATCGATGCGAATCAGGCGGGGTCACACTGGTGAACTCAGTAGGACTAGGACCTGGGCACATTAAGTCATCGCTGGGCAGGTGGTTGATAGTGGTTTTGTGATGCCACCGAAGTCACCGTTTGATCCAAATTCGGGTGATTGCCATACACAAATCTGACAGTTGTCCAACTGTGTACAATTGTCAAAGTGTTTTGTCCGGCTCACAGGATGCATACTATGAAGCATCACTCTTCTTACCAAGCGCACTTCAAGAGTTCTGTGAGCCGGAGAGGACTTCGCCCCTCGGCGAAACAGAGCAGTCCTGGATATATAAGATTGCAGGTTTTTAGCCGGTATTTTGTTGTACTGTAATGTCAAGCCCGGATTCCTAAACTTGATACAACTAATCATTAGTTGGGGGGTTATCCCCCAAATGGTGATGTGTGCTCTTAAAAAGAAGATGCTACTCCCCCAATTGGGTCCACTTTCCTCCCCAAATCTCCCCAAAAAGCAGAGACATCGCCGCCGATTTTTCATCGCTGGTTAAGGAAAGGCCGCCCGGGCATTGTGGGATTTCGTGAGCACATCTTCTCAGCCGTGGGTTTGTTGGGTCGCATTGCAGCGGACAGCGAGTTTACCTTCGGCACCATGATCCAACGGACAGGTGGAAATTCAAAGAGCGGTGGATGTGTCGTGTGGTTGACGTGGATACAGTTGGTACTTGGATGTGCCGGCCCTTCTTAGTAAGTGGTTTATGACCCATATATAAGATATATAAGCCCATACAATCCCAAATATAAGTGAGGATATTCCATATATACCACCATCAATCCAGTGGTGACATTTCTTTCAGTGACTGGAGGATTTGATTCGCCGCAGGACGTTGGACTGGCCATTGAACTCCAGATTCCACTATGGTCATCCCGACCTCATGGACAAATTGCAGGTAGTTCAGCAAGGTGGTGTCTCCAAGGCGTGCTTTCTGCCATGAAGCCGTGAATCATAGAATCATGAACCACAAGAACCACGGATGAATGGTCTGTACCCGGATGTTGCGTATCCAAGGGATAGACTGATGCCGCAGATGGGATGATGTGGGATGACTGCGGTCTTGAGGCAACTCGTGGCCTGAATCTGTCAGAGGATATCTTCGCAGGTTTGGACCTCTCTTTGAGAGGCGGCTGGACCACCTATAGAGAGTACTTTCACGTTGGAAAGGCGCGCGTGCTGATGCTGTGATGGGCAGCATGCGACTAGGAAGAAGACCCTGTCCATAGAACCCGTCTAAGTCTATATAAAACGTCCTAAAACCAGTCTCAGTAGACCAAGATTGCGATCTTTTTGAAGGCGAAAGAGTTTCCACCTCAGCCCGCAGGGCAGAGACATGGGCTTCATGAGTGTGCTATCTTTCTATGCCAAAGTCTCAATGGGAAATGCGGAGCAGGCGTGGGAGTTGTGGATCTGCAGTGCAGTATCCTTTTAGATAAACAAACATAGCACTGAGCATCCCCCATTTGTAGATGCTTTTAATACCCATTGAATACTACTGAAAAATCCGGATTTCATATCGCTACCTTGAAGTAGTAGATGGTACAGTTTCCATCAGAGTCTGCTCATGGCGCATTTTGTTCTGTTGCCTGCGGAGCAGTTTGTCTGCACAATGCCGCAGAATGCCACAGAGAACCACGGGGCCCACATTTTTATTTCACCAAGTTGCTTGAACTCCCATCAATGCCGCCAGTTGTCCAGAATCGAAATTGAGGCGATTACTCGACAGTGGATGCGATTGGGGCTCCACCTGGAGCTTTCTCAACTGCTGGGCATCTTCTATTCTCACATTGGCTTCTACATGAACCAAGCCCTTGTGAATCGTGCCACCAAGGCTAAACGTGAGCGGCTGGATGCTTGTAGGGTGATTTGAGTGGTACGCGCCCAGAGGGACATCCTTTTTGTTGTGGGTTTGGCTCTTTCTCAGCCACCCAAATTCCGCAGGCCTTTTGCTTCTCAGCGGCCATCTTCGCACTATCAGCAGAGGTGCAGGAGAGCTTTTCCATCTTAGCCGTGGAAGAGATGCCCCTTGTCTCTGCAGAGAAACATGGGGAAACATCTGCAGAGAACCCTCCTCCTCTGCTCAATTTCGCACATGTTTTGCCCAAGTCTTGTCCAGCGAGAAGAAACAACAGGCTGCCTATATCTGCCCCACGTGACATTCATCATCCATGCCCTGCCAGTGCCTTGATGCCTTGAGTTCCAGCTACTTCGGCTACTTCTACCTGCTCTTCGTTCTGGCTTCGATGCTTCCTTTTGCCTTCGAAGTGATGCTGGAGGAAGGTGGTTTCATGGCTATTTATGCTATGTATATCTATTTATGATCTATTTATGCTATAGCTGCTATTTGGAATTTATCAAGAACCCCTAACCTCTGTATAGAAATGCCTGGATTTCAGGGAGACCACTATATGAGTGGGTTTGGACCGGAAAATAGTGTACAAAAAAAGTTTTATGGTTCATCACCATTTTCCATGATTTTCCTAGTCTATAAAGATGCAATTTGATGGTATCCCCTTATTTCCTAGGGACTCACAGGCTACCGGTGCTTTTCGGATTCTGGACACAACGTCTGAGGTCTTCAAGCCCTGTGGAGCTTGACCTTCTCGCTACTGGCCCTGAGTGTCTTAGCTGGAGCTGCCTGAAACACACATCAAGGACAGGTTTTTGTTTAGTGGATACCCCATTGAATGCTCATTTCAGATCATTTTCATGGGATTTAACAGTGAGAATTCTGATCAACGATGCTTTTGTTTGGTGCGTTCCCAAGTTTGAGACTCCGGATGCCTTGATGTTTTCCGAGGCCCCGTGTTTTCGTCCTTTCAGTCCAAACTCATGGGCTACTTCTTCGAGTCTTGACCTGCACAGGATACCCACAGAATGGTACAAAAATGGGGATAAATTTGTTTAGTAACTTTAAAACTATGATACCATATCTTTGGGGGGATGATACGTCTGCGTGTCAAGACGTTTTCAAGCCATTTGTCATGAAGACGATATGCCAAATGTTGGCTTGCTCCATTGCCAGTGCTCTACGAATCAAACAGCAGAGATGCAAACACTCAGATGAAGTAGTTCCTTTGAGGTCTCTGGTGTGAACCGAAGGGTTCCTCGGTTTTGACTCATACCTTTTTGAACATTGAGGAGAATGATAAACCATGACACACCACTGGATTTTTCTGGGTACCCCGTTTTCCGACTACGCGATGTAGCAGAAAGAACCGGAAACAACTCGTTCAGAGCATGTTTTTTCACATTCCTCAAGATATTTTATGATATTTCACTCATATCATTCTGGAATTTGGGTCTCCAAGGAAAATCAGGAGAAAAAGCATCTTTCAAAAAATATTTCCAAACATCAGGAGAAAAAAACCCGAGAAAAATACAGTTTTTTTTCCCAAAAACTCAGGAGACAACCTTGAACTACGGGGGCGCTCAATACATCCCCACGGGCCGTGGTTTGGCCACGCGTCGGGAACCTTTCCTGAAGAGCTTTCGCTGCTTCGCAGCGTCGCACATGTATGATGCCCTGGAGGCTTCATTGGGTGGGTCAAGATGAACAATCATAACATTTCATAACATTCAGCCCCAAAATACGGTATACCGGATATATACTGCAAGGTGATATACCGGGCCACTGCGTAATGATTGTTTTATTTAAGGGGACCCCCCCCATATTGGGCATCATCATACTGAAGATTCGCGATGGGATCGGAAAGGTTTTTGGTCCACAGTGAGTCCAGAGCATCTCTGAACCAATTGACGACATTGACGCGAATTTCATGGTCAGAGTAAACACATGGGATAGATGTGGCATCTTGATACACAGATTATACACAGTATATTATACGCTTGTTGGATTTGTATTGATGTATTCATTTGTAAGCACCAACATCACTCAAAGGAATTTGTCATTCTATACGATTCGCAGTCAAGAGGAGCAACGCAAAGCGGATTTTGTTGTTTGGAATTTCAGGTGTTTTCAGGTGAAAATTACTTTGACCCGAAAGGACTCCAATCGTTGCGTGGAGACCTCCTTGCAGCAATTCGTTTAGTGTTCAACCCCCCTGCTCATTGATTTGCCTTTAGCATTGTCATCATCCACAATGAACATGGGGATTGTCGTGTTTTTATCCTGATTTCATCAATTTTTAAGGGGATGAACATGACATTTCCGGTTTTTGAGCAGGGCTCATGTTGCACAGCAGCTTCAGGTGGTGTTGTTCATCATCTTCAGTGCTGCTCAGGACTATGGATTCTTGCAGTGATTGAAACAGCGCTGTCTTCGAATGTTCTCAAACTGGCGGTTCACAGATTGCGATGCAGCGTTGGGTGACATTTGCACAAGGGGAGCGGTGCATTTTGCTGACGAGTCGATATAGGTCATGGATGGTCATGGTAGTTCCAGAGTGGTTCATGGCGACCGGGCCACCTTTCTCCATGGATGTTGACGATTGTTGACGGTCTGTGGACCGCATGGCTTGAAACTCAGGAACCGGTTTCTACTTCTGCACTGGATTCAGCGCCATCAGTTGGTTGATCGCCCCATTCCTGTTCAACCCCAGGCAGGGGTCGAAATTTCGGGCTATGGCGGCTATGGCGCTATGGAAATCCATGGGGAAACCCCGATGATCCACATTGATCCACATGGTGGAATCATGGTGGATTTTCCATCTCGTTTTGTAGGGTGAGTTTGGGATCGGCCCCATGAGATCTCTGCATCTGCAGGCAGTTTGAGTCGATGGGCCAATCACTGAGCGACTTTCGGGAATGGATGACTTGGATGACCAAATTGGACGAGAAGGAGGAGGCCCAAACTGGCAGTCCAGAGCATGTCGCTGAGGTCCCACATCCTCCATGGTTGACAAGTACACCTCCAAGCTGGGTCCATAGTGTACCACCATTGTACCACCTCTAAATGATGGTTCTTGTCACCTTCAACCCAACTCATCCCTCTGATAGATTGAGCCAGGTTGACCCATGCTTAAGCCATGCTTTCTTTCGCTCCATCCATTGAACCTGGCCTCGCAGGTTTCCTGGTATGCCTGGCAGGTGAGCTTACAGGAGGCTTGAGATGTGGAGATGTCCCACGTCATCAACCCATTTTTCTGATGGATTTTCCACGAAATAAACTATCCATTTTTGGGGTACCCCAGTTTACGGAAACCCCCAAATGTGGTTTTTCATTGGGATTGTTATCAAGGAACACGATGAAATATACACTATGGTGATACACTGCGAACTTTCGTGAACTTTCGTGGATCTTTTCGGAAAGAGCTGCAGCCGATGTAGTTTCACCCAATGTTTCTCTCAGTTGTAAGGTACCTTTGTAAGAACATAAGAACCTACCAAGCTTTTAAGCTTCCATAAGCTTCCACAACGACTCCAGTAGGAGTTTGCAAGTGTGGTTTGGCCGCGCCAGGTCCGAAGAAACAAATTCATTCTTCAGTTTGTCATCGGCAATTGTCGGTTCCTGGCAGCCCTTTGCACCCTTGGATTGGTTGTTTCAGTGCCCAAGCTGAAAGAAAAAACATGAAAAAATGACACAGGTATGATATGGTATGATGATGTCAACCGCTGTTGAACCTGATAACACGTATACGACGTTTTTTCCGATCCTAAAGTGGAACGAATGGCACAAATCTTCGCCACAGACATGGCGTTTTGTAGCATCATGAGGTGCATCCTTTCCATAGCCTCAACGTGGTAAGTGCCTGTGTCTTGGAGCACTGGGGCTGTCGATATTCTCCGGAGCCCGTAGGATGCCGCAAAATGATTGGGCTTTGTTTATCTGTTTATGGCTGGCTCCAAGTCTCCAAGGTCTTATTTACTTGCCCTGCCTGAGCCATCTGCTGCTTGGCAATAAATGACATACCCACTGGTTATTTAACATAGCCATGGAAAATCCCTTATAAATGGAGGTTTTAATGGGAAAATCATCTATAAATGGGCCATTTTCAATAGCTACGTTAAATTACCAGAGGGTAAATGTACCATTCTCTTTGGCCTCGGATGTTGGTACCACCTTTTCGGTCAGCAAAAAAAACCCTTTGCCCCCCCCAATTTTAAACAACTAGACTCAGCCCGAAACCATGGTTTGGTATTGGATCCATTCGCTGTTTCTATGGCCAAGTGGCCTGCACAACAAGTGACTTGTGACGTCGAGTGCTGGAATGCTTGGAAATCACACTGGATTATGAGCATACCAAATATATTGGCCAGAATACCCCCCCTATCATATCCTGTAATCATCAACCTTTTCAGGTTTTTGAAACTTCTCAACTTGCCGAACCATAACCTTTCATGGTTCCGGGCAATTGCGCATTCAATATCATTCAATGACCAAGGGTGGTCTGCCTCTTCCTTTCCATTGGCTTCTCTTGCAAAGCTTCGGGCCGTGTGCCCTACATCCTCATAGCAACTTTGGCGGTGGTGCTCACTTTGCTCGAAATCGCATCTTGGTCTCATCAAACGGGGCTGCGGTATTTGTTCATCTATTCCGTGATCGATAACTGAAGCTGCATGTGGGGCCAGTGTGATTTTGACGTGGACAGTTCTGGCAGGCTCATGTTCTTTTTCTGGCGTTTTGTGCCTATTTGCTGTTTGTCACTGAGTAGAAAGATGACGATACTCAAGTCCTTTTGTTTTGTATGTTTCTTCTTTCTGACCTGCAACTTTGGCAGCTTGTATTCACAGGCAGTATCGGCACACCTGCTGACCCCGGCTGTTATATTTCACAAGCAACTCGGCTGGGCTGCCATGTTGTAAACTTCTGCGACCGTCTTGTCGATGTAGACTCTAGATATTTCAGCTCTGGAGCAAGAACGGGAATGGTTTGACTCAAACGGGCAACTGTGGAATTTTCCAAGACAACTTCTACAGTCTACCGCGGTTGAACACCCCCGCTTTGAACATTTCATCATGGATGGTGTTTCCCCATAAATCATTTCTTTCCTGCATGGTTTGGGACTGGGAAACGAGTCAAGTACACATGACCAAGATTGACCAAGGAAGTTTTGACTAAGACATGAACTATATAAAACTAACAAAACCTAATGAGGGCTGGACGACTGACGCCTGACATCGCCGCATTATGCATTTGCTATCTATGGATTTCTGGAAAGTCTCTTTTCCCCCTATTCTCTATATTCATTGAAAGGACAATACAAAGTACATGAACGTAGGAGACCCATGGAAACCCCAGGCTGGTTACATCAACTGATTGAACTGCCATTTTGGCGGATTTTTGTTGCTTTTGTTTCGGGCCCTTTCACAGTGAAACCATGGATTTTATCATTTTTATCGCAATTCCTTCCAGGCCTTGTAGCCCTGAAAAAACCATCCTTTGGTTCATCCCCTCCCATCCCAGGTACATCTTGCTCCGCTGGATGCTGGAGACGGCTGACGGCCTTGCAGCCAACCCATCGGTCAAGGCGGGCCCGGAACAGCGGTGACCGGCACCGACCGGAAATGGGTCGTGTTCAGCAACGAAAAGGGGTGGTTTAACATAGAACAATGGGGATTCAGACGCTCAGATGGAAAAATGCCACGGGATTGGGATGGGTCAAAACCCACGCAGGACTGAGGTTGGAATCCTGCAAGCTGGTTGTGTCAGGGTGAGGCCGAACGCTCGGCTCCAATCTGAACATCCGCAACTTGAGTCCTCAATGACAGCGGTAGAAGTTCCAACCAGCTCTTCCCCAAATATCTTCCGATTATGGTTTGTCAAAAATAGCCATTAACCCATATGACATCATATGACTATATCCCCAAGTATATGGTTGATTGAATCCCAACAAAAAGAGTCAAGCATTCTCAAACACATTCAAATTCAAAGCCTGACGGGCAGTGGGAGGCCTTCCTGCCGTTTGTGCACGATGCCTGTCGGCTGTGGGCCTTCTCATGGCGATTCCTACGAGACATGGAAGCTCAGATAAGACGGGGAGATTTTCTGCGGGAAACTGCAAGACATAAAACACCCTGGTGGGTTTCCTGTTTTCATCCATGTTCGTCTCTTTCGATTTATTTCCATCTCTTTCCATCTCTTTCCATCTCTTTCCATCTCTTTCCATCTCTTTCCATCTCTTTCCCATTTTGGACTCGTTGAGCCAGGCGGGTCCATGAGGGAAGAGAAGAACACCCAAAATGTTTAATTACAGGAAAGATGAAGCCCATTGGGGCTCGAATGTCTTGCGTTGGGTAGGTTGCAATTTCCGGATTTGTGCTTCCCAAGTTGGGTTGGGTTTGATGAAGCTTTTGCGCGTGGGTGCCGCAATGCCTAAATGCCTAGGCTCTGGGTGTGCCACTGGCACTGCTGTTCTGTGCAATGACCTGCATTCCCTGCCTCAACAGCTTGCAGCCAGATAGCATCCACTTGGGACTTGTTAGGTTGCATGCTTTCAATCCACGAGGTTTCATATGGTTTCATTTTGACTGTGAAGATGGGGTGTGATATCCGCCGACGGTCGGTATTGATATGTATTGATCTAGTGTTATTCTTCTGATTTAGAATCATTAGATTCGTTCTCTATGTGTGACACTGATGCATTCAGCGCGGACGATGTCTCAATGAAGCTGTAACAACCACAATGGGAATTCAACGACGCAACTCGAAAGATTCTGCACCTGCTTTCAGAAATGTAATGGTTGTTGATGATTTGTTTGGGTATTTTGGGTTCAACATCTAGTTTCCGGCCTAAAATGGAAGCGTTCCTAAATGGCCATGTCCACATCTGTGGATTCGTGGTGCAAGGCACACGCTCTTCCTTTTTCACACACGTCGGCCAAAGGAAGAGGTGCCGCATCTGGCTGCAGCTGCTGCGGGTGATACGGGATGGAAGAAATCCTGCACCAGTTGATAGATGGTTTATCATGGTTTATCCCATATCCCATGATTTAATATTATTTATAGGCTTTCAACATGTTTCAACCATCCAAGGTGAGCAGGATTTCTTCCATCCACAGTATGTACTGATGGTGGACGCGTATCACTAAGAATCAACTGCTGCCAGGGCCTGGTGGTCGAAGATGCGGACGAGAATGGGTCCTCCACTCATTTGGTGGATCCTGATCCGATCCATGGCGGAACGGTCCCAAAATCACCAGAAAAAACAGGAACAAGGCGCCCCCAGATGTTGGATATGGAGAAATTCGGACATTTTGGACATTTGTTCAACACTTTGATTGAAGGATGCCATCGAATTGCGGCCACCACCCTGAAATTTCCTTGTGAAAGACCCCTAGGAGTTGCTGTTGGGTGACCAGCGAACCCTGGATGGGAACGAAAGAACTTGCTGTAACTTACATTGGTTTGATGCCGTGGCTGGAACATCAAGTTGAGATCCTCCTTGAATTTGACAGTGGAGCTGATCAGCAACCTGCACCAAGGATCCGAAATTTCTTCCGAGTCCCGACTGAATTTCATGTCCGGTGATTGTGTTGCGAATGGAGTTGGTCCACCAAGATGGCTAAAAATCATGGTTTAAACTTAAATCATCTTAAATCCTTGGAACCCAACCAAAAGCAAAGGCTTCCTCTTTTAGTCAGGCTGCAAAAACCATTGTTCAATACTTTTACTTAGACTTTGACGGGTTTTATGATACGGACCCCCCATAAAATGGTCATTTACAAGAGGAACACCATCATCCCAAGAAAGGGTGTTTTTGCCATGTTTTTCGCCTGGTTCCCTGGGTTTCCCCAAAAAAACTATAGTATAGGCCATTAGTATAGCCGCATAGCCATGGTTTCTCTGAAACTATAGGGATCTATAGGGTATAGCAATTAGTATAGCCATAGCTCAGCCATCCAAATCCATCCGTTTCCCGTGGCTTTCACCATGTTTCCCCAAGGCACCTTTGCGCCTGAGTCCTCGGTGGTGGTGCGGGGGGACCGGCGCCGCCGGAAACGGCCCACGGGACGCTCCAGCCTCAGAGCCACGCAGAGCGAACCCAACTTCGGGGAGCAGGAGGAGCTCACCTGATCCAACAGAAATGGCCAAAAGATCAGAAAGAATAGATATAATAGATAGATGGTTTCTGACAAGAAAATGGCTAAAAAACATAGATGGTTTCTGATATTGTCATAGGTCCCAAATGAATCCCAATGATCCCAAATATATACACATATATGATAAATCGATGGTTTCATAATGTTTCATACCCTTCTAAGGTATGGTTCCTGGGGGGGTAGTATTAGGATTGGATCAGCGTGGCAACTGAAGTTCGTTGCTTACCCCAAAGAAGTCCTGGTTTAGGACTGGATCTATTCATTTTGGGGGTCCAAAAAAGGGGGATATTGACCCTGCTGGGGGGAAGGGATTGATTTTTGTTACCCTCAAACAGTAAAAAAGGAGAGGCCGTCCCCAAAAATATGGAGGCAACAAAGAATGGAAGACTCAAGACTAGACCCACAAAATGGTAAATTGGAAGAGGAGAATTCTCCAGACCCACTTGTAGCAGGTCCTGTTGGTAGTGGGGGTAGGATCTTCAGAAGCTCTCATCCCTCAGCAGATTGAACTGTTGCTTGGTCATATGGTGAGTGGTTACAGAGCAGTAAGAAGCCCTCTTCCCTAGTGCATCTTGACCTGCACCCAAAAAACATGGGGGGACATTTTTAAGGACCCACTATTGGCAAACAATTACTAATTTCGAGAGGATAAACATCATATATAATGATAGCATATATATATA
>Ga0126342_10006908_pt1 | contig 20209 bp, 9 predicted proteins | sample Cyp1metagenome_FD_92528 | JGI IMG/M metagenome (GOLD analysis project Ga0126342, IMG submission 92528) | Coral microbial communities from Lord Howe Island, Old Settlement Bay, Australia - Cyphastrea 1 metagenome | ecosystem: Host-associated > Invertebrates > Cnidaria > Coral ...
AAGTAGTACTGGAACGTGTTTTGTGCAAGCTTTGTAGTACAAAGTAGTACTGGGAAGTAGTTTGTGCAAGCTTTGTAGTACAAAGTAGTACTGGGAAGTGCTTTGTGCAAGCTTTGTAGTACACAGTTGTACTGGGAAGTGATTTGTGCAAGCTTTGCAGTACAAAGTAGTACTGGGAAGTGCTTTGTGCAAGCTTTGTAGTACAAAGTAGTACTGGGAGGTGCTTTGTGCAAGCTTTGCAGTACAAAGTAGTACTGGGAAGTGCTTTGTGCAAGCTTTGTAGTACAAAGTAGTACTGGGAGGTGCTTTGTGCAAGCTTTTTAGTACAAAGTAGTACTGGGAAGTGCTTTGTGCAAGCTTTGCAGTACAAAGTAGTACTGGGAAGTGTTTTGTGCAAGCTTTGTAGTGCAAAGTAGTACTGGGAAGTGCTTTGTGCAAGCTTTGTAGTACAAAGTAGTACTGGAACGTGTTTTCGCAGAGTGCACACACGCCTCGTGCCGGTACTACTGGTATTAGATTAGATTTAGATTTGATTGATTAGATTAGATTAGATTAGATTAGATGAGGTTAGATTAGATTAGATAGATTAGGGTTAGGTTAGATTCGAATTAGGTTCGACTAGGCAGATTAGAAAAGATTAGATAGGTTAAACTAGATTCTAATTAAATTAGATTAGGTAGATTAGATTAGATTAGATAGATCAGATCAGAAATAGATTACATTAGGTAGATTAGATTTGATTAGTTTAGAATTGAATGAGATTAGATTAGATTCGATTAGATTAGGTAGATTAGATTAGATTAGATAGATTAGATTAGGTAGATTAGATTAGATTAGGTAGATTAGTTTAGATTAGAATTGGATTAGATTAGGTAGATGAGATTAGATTAGATTAGGTAGATTAGATTAGGTTAGATTAGATTAGATTAGGTAGATTGGATTAGATTAGATAGAAAAAATAGATCAGATTAGATTAGATTAGATAGGTTAGATAGACAAATTGGATTAGTTTATATTAGAGTAGATTTAGATTTGACTGATTAGATTAGATTAGGTTAGAATCAGATTAGATTAGGTAGATTATGTCAGATTCGACTAGATTCATTATAGATTATATTAGATTAGGTAGATTAGATTAGATTAGGTAGATTAGGTCAGATTAGATGAGAATTAGTTTCGATTAGGTAGATTAGATAAGATTAGATAGGTTTAACTAGATGAGAATTAGATTAGTTTAGGTGGATTAGATAGATGAGATGAGAAAAATATTATAGATTAGATAGATTAGATTGGAGTAGATTAGAATTGGATTAGATTAGGTCGATTAGGTTAGATTAGATTAGATTAGAATTGGATTAGATTAGGTGGATTAGATTAGATTAGATTAGGTAGGTTAGATTAGACTAGATTAGATTAGATTAGATTAGGTAGATCAGATTAGATTAGATTAGGTAGATTAGATTAGATAGATTAAACTTGATTAGAATTGGATAGGTTAAATAAATTAGGTTAGATTAGATGAGATTAGATTAGTTGGATAGATAGGATATGATATGATATCATTAGATTAGATTAAATTAGATTAGTTTAGATTAGGTTAGATTAGATCAGATTAGATTAGATTAGATAGATTAGATTAGGTTAGATTAGATTTGATTAGGTAGATTAGATTAGATTAGATTAGATAAGAATTGGATTAGATTAGGTAGATTAGATTAGATTAGATTAGGTAGATTAGAAAAGATTAGATTTGAATTGGATTAGATTAGGTAGATTAGATTAGATTAGATTAGGTAGATTAGAAAAGATTAGATTTGAATTGGATTAGATTAGGTAGATTAGATTAGATTAGATGAGATTAGATTAGATTAGATTAGGTAGGTTAGATTAGTTAGATAGATTAGATTAGTTGAGATCAGATTAGAGAAGATTAGATCAGATTATGTAGATAAGATAAGATTAGATTGGATAGATTAGATTCGATTGGATGGGTTAGTTTAGTTTAGATAAGATTAGACTAGATTAGATTAGATTATTTAGATAAGGTTGGATTTGATTAGAATTACGATTAGAATCAGATTTGATGAGGTAGATTAGATTAGATTGGATAGATTAGTTGAGTGTAGACTAGATTAGATTAGATAGACTCGATTAGATTAGATTAGAATATTGAGACTAGAATTAGATTAGATTAGGTAGATTAGATTAGATTAGACTAGATTAGAATTAGATTAGATTAGGTAGATTAGATTAGAATAGATTAGATTAGGTAGATTAGATTAGATTAGAATTGGATTAGATTAGGTAGATTAGGTAGATTAGGTTAGATTAGATTAGATTAGGTTAGGTAGATTAGATTGGTTTATAATAGGTCAGATTAGATTAGAATTAGTTTCGATTAGGTAGATTAGATAAGATTAGATAGGTTTAACTAGATTAGAATTAGATTAGTTTAGGTAGATTAGATAGATTAGATGAGAAAAATATTGTAGATTAGATAGATTAGATTAGATTAGATTAGAATTGGATTAGATTAGGTAGATTAGGTTAGATTAGATTAGATTAGGTAGGTTAGATTAGATTAGATTAGATTAGATAGACTAGATTAGATTAGAATTAGATTACATTAGATTAGATAGATTAGATTTAATTGATAGATTAGATGAGGTAGATTAGATTAGATTAGATCAGATTAGATTAGATTAGATAGATCAGATAGACAGATTAGAATAGATTAGATTAGATTAGAGAGATTAGATAGACAAATTGGATTATATTAGATAGACTAGATTTAGATTTGATTAGATTAGATTTGCTTAGATAAGATTAGATTAGAATCAGATTAGATTAGGTAGATTAGGTCAGATTCGACTAGATAGATTAGATTAGATTAGATTAATTTAGGTAGATTAGATTAGATTAGGTAGATTAGATTAGAAATAGATTAGGTAGATTAGGTTAGATTAGATTAGGTAGATTAGATTAGATTAGATTAGGTAGATTAGATTAGATTAGATTAATTAGATTAGAAACAAAATGAAATAGATAAGATTATATTAGATTATATTAGATTAGATTAGATTAGATAGTTAGATTAGATTAGATCAGATCAGATTAGATTAGATTAGATAGTTAGATAAGATTAGATTAGGTAGATTGGATTAGATTAGACAGAATAAATTAGATCAGATTAGATTAGATTAGATAGGTTAGATTAGGTTAGATTAGATTAGATTAGATAAGATTAGATTAGATTAGATAGTTAGATTAGATTAGATCAGATCATATTAGATTAGATTAGATAGTTAGATTAGATTAGATCAGATCAGATTAGATTAGATTAGATTAGATAGTTAGATTAGATTAGATCAGATCATATTAGATTAGATAGATTAGATTATAGGTTAGAATAGATAGATTAGGTAGATTTTGGGTTTCGGGTTTCATAGTTTGAAACCAACTTTAATAGTCGGTTTCGGGTTTTGGGGTTCGGGTGTCGGGTTTCGCGGGTCGACACCAACTCTGCAGATCTCTCTCCGGATCACGTCTCCCTTTTTTCGCGCCAAAACGTTGGCAAAACCAAAACTGGTTGGTGGTTTGGGAACATCTGGATTATTTTTCCATATACATTGGATAGTATACCTCTAATATCCTCTAATAGTCATATGATATTATACTGGTTGGTGGTTTGGAACATGTTTTTTCCATATACTGGGAATAATCATCCCAACTGACTTTCATATTTTTCAGAGGGGTAGGTATACCACCAACCAGAAAAAACACCATGACAATTTCATGAGAGTTTCATCATAAGCTGCGGTTTTCCTGGAATTTAGCTGAACAGAAACAACATGTGCCACCTGTGCCATTGTCAGTTGATTCTTCTCGTGATTCAATGGGCTATTCATGGGACTAGTTTTTCTTTTCCAACCGTAATCGGTGAACCATATACCACGTAACTTAACCCCAGCACAGAGAAAACCACAAAAAAAACATTCTATCCTCCGGTAATCAAACGTGGAAGGAACATCCCAATACATAGAGGTTTCTAGGTGGAAAAACCATTGAACTCAATGGTGGATTTTCTATTACTATGTTCGATTACCTGACAGTATATTCACCAATATATACCATTGATATCCCATATCTTATGATCCTTGTAAACCATATAAAGCTAGACTGCAATTTTTCCTCAAATAATTAGTGTCCCATGAATATGCGGTGTACTTCCCATTTGGGAATGATGAGTGCCAATGGATTTGTATCCCAATGAATTTATGAATCCCACTAATATATCCCATTGATATGTCTCATTAATATATCACCATTAATATCCTGTTATCGTCCATTTGTATCCATTTGTTAGTTTTCTTGCCATTTGTTACATTAGTATCCCATTGTCATCCTATTAATGTTTCCACTATTATCCCGTTATTATCCACTTGGAATCCCATTAATACCCCATACATATTCCATTAGTATCCCTATTCAACCACACTAGTGGTATATTTGGCGATGCTGATATTCAACCATATGAGTATCCAAAAAATCAATGGGAAATTGTTTAACATTATTCAACCACATGAATGGTATACTAATCCGGATGCTGATATTTAACTATTTAATTACTGTATCAAAATTTAGCCGTATTGATGAACTGATGAACTATCACCATTTGGTCATTTGGTTGGATATCAACATCAGAATTTGAATCATGTCAACCTTACAATCAACCATTTACCCTCCAGTAAATTAACATAGACCCTGCCAGATAGGCATTGAAAGATTAGTTTCCACTAAAAATTGGTGATTTTCAGGGTCGAACTGTTAATTTACCAGGGGGTATCAACCATTCATCAACCATTTACCATTTTGGAACCGTTTATCAGGAACTTCCAAGGAGCTCATGCTCCTCTTCGGCCTCACTGCACGAGATGTGCGACTCTTTGGCACCCCGTCTTTTAAGCGTTGTCTGAGGGTCGTTTCAGCAAAATGTATGGTTTCAAGATACCCTCTGGTAAATTAACATAGACCCTGGCAGTCATCGGGGTTGGAAGATTAGTTTCCATTAAAACTAAGCTATTTTCAGGGTCGAACTGTTAATTTACCAGAGGGTATGGTTTCAAGATATGGTTGAAAATAGGGATGATAACTGGATACCAATGGAATAAGCATGGTATATTCATGGGATTCATCGACTTTGAATGGTGTTTTTTCATCGTTTTTGAGTGGATATTGATGGATTCTACAACTTGTCCAACATATTTTTCAGCAATTCCTATTGAAATCATATCATTCCTGGACGTTTAACAGACCAACGAAGCTCACCAGCTCAAACTTTGTCGGATCCAACCTCCGCGTTAGCGTTTGGGATGTGATCGATGGGAAAGAAATGATAGGAAGAAATTCTGGGATTCGACGTCTATCTCTTTGGTGGTTTTTGAGATGACATTAGATTCATTAGATACTTCTGGGTCAATTATAACGACCGAGCCCTGTTCTCCCTCACTATAATCATAGTTAGATTGCGGGGAATCATCCCTTAAAATGGCCTTAAATTAATTCAGGTGAGTGAATTACTATAATTTACCCATGTTTAGTGGTTTTTGATGGGGAAACTATGGGAAGATCCACCATTTTTAGTGGTTTTTAGTGGGGAAACGATGGGAAGATCCACCATTTTGGGGATGCAGGGAATGAGTAGCAACAATTTCTGGGGAGGAGGAACCACTTATCAAGGTCTTAGAGATACTGCAGTGTGAAAAACAGCCCTGCTGGTTGAGTTTGTTTTGGTTACCCTCTGGTAAACTAACATAGCTATGGAAAATCACCATTTTTCATGGGAAAATCCACTATAAATGGTTCATTTTCAATAGTTATGTTAAATTACCAGAGGGTACACTATCCAATATATTGGGGATGATCACAATACATCATGGGGATCCCTATTTTCAGAAGGCAGTAGAAAGGGACGACATTTCGGGTTTTGAACACTGCTCAAATGAGACATTGATGGGATATTTCACGGGATGATAATGACATTAATCAATTTTACAGGGATACCCTCTGGTAAACTAACATAGCTATGGAAAATCACCATTTTTAATGGGACAACTCACTATAAATTGCCATTTTCAATAGCTATGGCTATGTTAGTTTACCAGAGGGTAAGTGGGCGGTAAACAAGACAACCATCTTCAGTGTTTTTTTTTCCAAAGGCATGGGCCACATGGGGATATCGTACGCTCGTGATTCTAAAAACCTACGTGATATGGAATCCCGTTGAGGTGAAATGTGCTGCTTGTGTAATCTGCTTAAGAAAGACATGACATAAAGAACCACTCCAAAAGGTACCGAAAACGGTGTACGCAAACATGAATGGAAAATTCATCAGTTCGATGACTCTCCCAGAAACCAACAGGACTTGATTTGGGACTTGAATTTTTCCCAGCCCATTGGGACTCGATGGCTCATCGGCTGGGGTTTCTACCAACTGGTGGTAACCGAGTTGGGCGGGTCGCCTCATTTTCACAGATTCCCAACTGGTTTCCGAAACGTTTCTGAAACTCTTTCGTTCGAAACGTTGATTTTTCATAGGGATAAGGATGGATAAGGTATGAACGGCAATGAACGGGATAGTCATGGGATTGGGAGATTAGTACGGGTATACTATGCTTTATACTATAAACAATACCCTCTGGTAAACTCACATAACTATGGAAAATCACCATTTTTAATGGGAAAATCCACTATAAATGGTCATTTCCAATAGCAAACTGTTGACATCACCAGAGGGTAAAGCTCCATTTTCCTATGGTTTTCCTATGGTTTTCCCACGAAAGCCTCCAATAAACCACGGAACCGGGCCTCGGCTTGGCTTCGGCTTGGCCCTTTTCAGGTACGAAAGGGGCACATCTGTCCATTCGACCTGCAGCCTGGCATCAGCGAAAAAATTGTGCCAGATACCCTCTGGAAAACCATAGGAAAATGGAGGTTTTAATGGGAAAACCATAGGAAAACCATAGGAAAATGGAGCTTTACCCTCTGGTTATGTCAACAGTTTGCTATTGAAAATGACCCAGTCGAAATAGTGGATTTTCCCATTAATCATGGTGGATCTTTCCATAGTTATGTTAGTTTACCAGAGGGTACACATCATATTCCATTAGTAGGAAGAATTATATGGCTATGGGTCAATACCTATTAATACCATTTTTAGGGGGATGAACATCCATTTACGAGCTATTTTGAGGTTCACCAGGGGTACAAGCTTTTGACACACTGCCATATGGGGGTTTCCGAAAATGGAGGTACCCCCCCCATTTCAGGAAACCTGCGGAAACCTCCATATGCTTGAATAAATAGCAACATAGTTGAACATCTAATATAGCTATATATCAATATTCCATAGCAATATATCTTATTCATATTACTGGTATGAGAATAATGGGAAAATAATGGGAAAATAATGGGAAAATAATGGGAAAATAATGGGAAAGTAATGGGATATTATGTCATGTCCAAGATTGTCAAATATTATTATAGCTATTAGTTACCATATTATTTAATTTAAATCCATAGTAAATAGTAATATTAATATATTGTTATGTTATATTCATATTAATATTATTATGTTACCATATTCTTATAAATCCATCCTTCTAGTAATATTCATTTTATCCCTTGGGGAAATTGCCACGGCTTGAAGATCCACCGCTTGGCTTGGCTGGTTCGTATGGCTTTCTCACCCTCCATGGCTTCGGGGATGCTACTCCGGAGGGTACCCAACCTGGTTATGTCAACAGTTTGCGAACTGGAAAATGACCCAGTCGAAATAGTGGATTTTCCCATGAAAAATGGTGGATCTTTCCATAGTTATGTGGCTGTTTACCAGAGGGTATACTTAAAATGGGGAATCAATCTGGGTAAATTATAACGACCGAACCCTGTGACCTCACTGGAAATCATGGTTAATAAGGGGAATCATCCCCAAATGGCCGAACTATTCAGGTTAGTGAATTATTATAATTTACCCAGAATCAATGGAATTGGTTACTGGATATGCATCATTAGAGTCGACACTTCGTCTTGAATTAATACGTCTGGAATAAAATTCATATAGAAAATACCATGTTTTCAAGTATTATGGTTAAAAACTGCCGGTTCAATATGGATATGAAACATGCAAAACCATCAATGGCTAATTTACCATATATGGTTGTTATAACAATGTTATACTTTTCCATGTCATAGCAGTTTATGCCGGTTGAAAAAAACATGCCAACAGTTTTTTCCATGGGAACATGCCAACGACACAACTCTCCCATGGGATACAACGGGATAGCCACAATGATATACCCCGAGCGATATACCCTCTGCTATTGAAGCCATGGCCATGGTGAAATAGTTGATTTACCCAGCTACAAAGTGGTGGATCTTTCTGGTAAACGCTTTTTGTGAACGTTTACCAGAGGGTACCATGATTTTTTTCACCTCCAAGTGCCACTTTGAAGATGGAAGATGCCAATTAGTCGATTTTGGACTAAACTTTCAGACAAACAAAGAATGGACATGGTCGGCTGCTTTTCTTGAAGGTGGTCCCAGTTCGTTAGCTAAGTTGGTGAACACAACTAGTATAACTAGCCTCTGGTAAACTAAGTGTTTGCTATTGAGAATGACCATGTGTACAACATATTTACCGAAAAGTGGTGGATCTTTCCAGTCAATTGTAACCGTTTACCAGAGGTAACCAAAGCAACAAACGGCGGGGCCACCAACCAGTAGAATGAAATGGGATGGTATTTTCCATGGCTCAACTATACAAAAACACACACACAGCTATAGGTCAAAATGATGAGACATTATGGGGGCATCGACCTACTAACCAAGAACTTAAATTGGGTTTGAAGTAAAAAAACGAAAAAACTTTGAGACCAGCAAAACCTACCCTCTGGTACAGGGGTCTAGCTCAGAAAACAATAGAAACACGAAGATCCATCAAGATCTAGAAGGGAACTCACTTTGGTCCATCAGTGAATGGTTTATACTATAATTATGGCTTTATACCTATATGTTATCCTATGATTTACCCTATGGTTTATTATGTTTGGGAACACCAGTGTTCATATGGCTTTGTCTGTCGATACTCCCTCAACTGAGATGGTTCAAAACAGAAAAGGGGTTGCGGTTTTGGTGGGCTCATCTCGAAGAGCATTGAACAGACTCACATATTGAAGTACACATACTGCTTGGTGGTTTCAAACATGAATGGATTATTTTCCATACTAAAAAAGGGATGTCATCCTTCCCATTGACTTTCACTCCATCATTTTTCAGAGGGGTAGGTATACCACCAACCAGCATAATTTGTAGTGTTGAAGTAAACTCACTGATAATTCCCACTGAACAGTACCATCTGATATCCTCACTGATGATATTCCCGTGTTGTCAGTTGCGGTTCTTAAAATGTGTCGCGTAGCGGCGTAGCCAGCAGACTCCTGACTCTGCCGAGCGCATTCACTGCTCTAGGACTACTTCATGTTCCGCTTGCCGCCATTCACAGGCCCGGAGCGCGAGCGCCAGGTTTTTCCGGTGATGAAACCAGGATCTACCGAGATCTACCGCAGCCACAATACGGTGTCATAGCCTCGTCATCAGCTCCATGGCCCCGCCGTGAAAGATTTCCAGAGGATCATGTTTTTCCTCAGGAGTTCTGGTGAGAAATTCCAACCCCCCTCAATACATGACGTACGTTTGTATATACCATGTTCAATCATTTACAATACGGGCGCGCACGGTGTTCCAACAGTTTTCCCCATGAAATCCATAAAACATACGTTGCGCCTGAAAGGCACCAGGAATTCGAATTTCTTAAGGAACGACGGGTTTCTGGTACTCACTCTCTGGTAATTTAACATAGCCATGGTATAGATGGCCCATAGAAATAGATGGTTTACCTATAAAAAATGGTGATTTTCCATGGCAAACTGTTAGTCATAACCAGATGGTAATCATCGAACTAGTTACTGGGCTTTGTTAAAGCAAACATCACTGAAAGGCACCAATTTTTCTTGCTCAAATCACCATGGTTGCTTTTCAAAATCGCCAGTTAGATCTTCTGGTGAAAAATCCAAATTCTTTGGTGAATATTTTTTTTCCATATATACCGATAGATTTTTTCAGCTAATATTTTTATAGATCTTCTTATTGGTTCAATCACCATGGTTTTTGCATAAATGTATTGGTATAATAAGCTAATCACCATATATACAGATATTTTTTCCACGTTTCAGAAAGTGCAGTTAGCTACCTTTTTTCAAACCAGGGCGGCTGCACGAGATCAACAAACAAGATCATTTTCACCATTTTTTAAAACCAGAAAGTCTGATGCTAAGAACCATATATATTGTTACTATTATCACCTGTTCATACCTGTTCTAGATCCCTTCTTGTTTGTTTTTTTTCTATTTGATGGTTATACCCACATAAGAACACCATATCTTTGCAGTGTTCTTAGAAGCCGCCCGTTTCATGTCGTCCCTTGACACGTTAACTGCCGAAATGTTTTTTCGAACGGGATTCCCAGCGTGGAGTATGACATGATCATCGAAAAAATACCATGATTGGGTAGTATCATCCCCCAAACTCATCAACCATCAAAAACCATCAAACTTATCAGTTCATGAAGTTCATATCCGCAGTTAAATTCACCAGCAGACTCGCAAAAAAAATATGGAAATTTTCATGATCTATAGCTAGTAGCATTTTCACAATCTTTCTTGGCTTAGTGTTGATGCAACATGTGTTGATGCTAAACGAATATGAACCAACCTTCATCGGGATTCACCATGAATGCCATGAAGCATCATCCCATGGACAATCCCTTCAGACCTTCAGCAAAACCATGATTTTTATCATTTATCTGGGTAAATTATAACGACCTCACTGCGAATAGTGAAATATTATAATTTACCCAGATTTATGGAATAGTTAAAACATTTCAAACCCTCATCACGATTCACGACTCATTGAATCATATTGAATCCATAGGAATCCCAGGTAGCCAGCTCAAAAAGTGTCGCCGTGTCGTCGTGCTGTTTTCGTTCAGGCTGCGTCTGGAGCGACTCGGTGATGATTCTGAACGAAGGCAGCGGCCGTGCGGCCGAGCTCTTCAGCAGGCGGATGCTCCCGGGGGTAGGGCGCCCGGCATGGGATGTGGGATGACCAGCAGAAGATTTTTTGGGTCATGGGTGGATTGGGGGAAAAGTTCTCTGAATTTTATGGGCAAATATTGGAATATGTTCAATAATAGTTATAATTGGTGATGTTATGTGAGTAATTTTCAGATAGGTCATAATTACTTCCAACTATGACTAGGGATGGATAAGAATGGGAATATCATGGGGATAGAATGGATATGACTTTTCCAACCATTAACTAACTAGTGGATATAGTCACACTTGGACAATAATGATACGAACAATGGGATATAGTCTAGTCATGACCCAACCATGACCTTTCCAAGCATGAACTAATGGGATAACCATGACAATAATGGGGATATAGTCATAGTTGGAATATGAATGGACAATAAGAACGAAGGGAATTATGACAATTATGACATAACATGATATAACTTATATACCCTCTGGTTATTTAACATAGCCATGGAAAGATCCACCATGCTATTAAGAACGGTAGTCACCATCTATTTCCATCATCTATTTTCCATGGCAAAGTGTTCGCCATAAGCCGATGGGATATCCCATGAACTGTGGGAAGGAATGGATGAAGAAAAGTGAGAGTGAACCAGTTACATGGCCCAGGAACTGCCAATCACATGGCCCCATCGGCTCATAATGGGAATCTGAAGGGAGGTGATGGGCGAAAAATGGCGAAGAACTATGGTAACGGTTAAAGCATCAACAAGGATTTTTCGCGGGATATGGTATTCGCATGTATTCGCCACTCCTCAGGTGTTTGATGAGTTGGCTTTGGATTATGATTCCTTCCAGAAAAAATGACCATTTTTCAATTGGTAAAATGATGATACAACCCCAAAGAACCATAAAGAACCAAGTATAGTGGTAGTTTACTACTTGGAAATTGATGTGCATCCAAGGTAGAAATTGGTAACCCGTATATTTCATAAGTAAATAATGGGACTATCCATGGATTTACCCTCTGGTAATTTAACATAGCTATGGAAAATCACCATTTTTAATGGGAAAATCCACTATAAATGGCCATTTTCAATAGCTATGTTAAATTACCAGAGGGTAACCCCGCAACAATATTATTCATGGATGATTGTTCATGGGACAAGCGTATGAAAAACATACGCTTTGGCCATGAAATTCATTGCGGTAGGCCATGGGATATCGTTTTGGGATATTCTGGCTAAGATTTGGTTGGTGGTTTCGCTCGCATTCTTATTACCCTCTGGTAAACTGTTACATAACTATGGAAAGATCCACCATTTTTAATGGGAAAACTCACTATTTCTATGGCCATTTTCAATTAGCTTTTTGTATGTTTACCAGAGGGTATACTCCGTTACTGGTTGGTCATGTTTTTTTCCCAGCTGATTCAATCGGTACCCAAATTGGTTTCACATAGCTATGGAAATTTTAGCCCATTTATAGATGATTTTTACATGATTTACCACCTGGTAAACATACAAAAAGCTATTGAAAATAACCATTTATAGTAGATTTACCCATTAAACATTGTGATTTTCCATAGTTATGGTAGTTTTCCAGAGGGTACCTGTTGCTTTCATCAATGGTTTTTTAAAAAATCCACAGCAACCTGTTATTTCAATTACAGAGGTATCAGATCGCCAATTCGCACGGTGAATTTTTTGTTTGACATGTCGACATGACGGCCATTTACCTGGACTCGAAAAACGTAGCCACCTGGGTCACCTTTTCTCGGCTTTTCGAGGTGCCTGCAAAGAGAACTGGCATCTCCAAAAGGCGGCAGATGTTGGAGTTGGCGAAGTGATTGATTGATTGTTCAGAACGAGGGTTTAACTGTTAGAATTTCAAGCATTTAACCTAACGGGAGTTTATAATATACCCAAAATGGTTATGACTGACATAGCCATGGTATAGATGGCCCAGAAAATAGATGATATTCCCATTTATAGCTATGTTAACTAACCAGATGGTAATGGTTTAATGATGTTTAATGAAGAAGTCTATAGAAATAGCTTGGGGGTTTATTGGTTTAATTGTTTTCTCCAGGGATTTTAATGGGATTACAGTCACCGACAGAATTATGGAAAAAAGGTTACAATTGACAGGTGAGCTCGTGTCTATCACAGGAAAATTCTAGACCTGTTTTTTCCTATAATTATTTTTTTCCATAATTCTGTCGGCTGGAACGTCCATCGATTCGCAGTTCGAATGCATTTCAAGGGGGAATGTTGAATTATGGAACATATGAATGTGTCGAAAAATAACATATCCGGTATATCCCCAGCATTTTTCTAGCCTATGTCAGCCTTTTGCCCTTGGTTTTAAGCTATTGTCCAAGCTATTTCAGCATTTTGCCATAGGTTTTCATCATGTTTTCAATCAGTTTCATTGTGTTTAGCATTGACTTTCGTCAGTTCCAAGGCCAGCAATTTGGTTGATGTACTTGCATTCGCGTATTTGGAAAACTCCTAACATCCTGCAGGATGGGGCCCGAGTTCGTTAGCTAAGTTGGTGAACATAACTATAATAACAATAGTGTATGATACGCAAATAACTACATATATTTAGATGGGGTTATAAACCAACAACCATCACGGGGGGCCCCATCCTGTGGGTTTGAAATGTCGATCCTGTATATTTAGATTACGCAGGAAAAAACCATGAACATTTCGGGCTCCAAAAATTATGGAAAAAAAAAGGTTAAGATCACATCCAGGATATTTTGAACATTTTTGGGCCCTAATTAGGGGAAGACCCTAATTATGGAAAAAACGGAGACAGGCGAGCTCCGGTCTAAGTTAGACTTTTTTTTTCCATAATTCTGCCGGTGACCATAAATTAGACTTTTACCATGGATTATTACAGAAAGGGTTTCACTACCAGTCTCACGGATAATGAGAATGTTTTGTTTTGGTTGACCTGGTGATACTAGCAAACATCAAGCTGTTGAAAATGTTGAAACATCTCGACCGGTTGAGCTGTTTTTTTGTTGATTCCAGTTGTCAAAAGGAGAATGGACATGTAGGAGCTGTTTGTCTTTTCTGAATTCGTAAATCTGAAAAACACATGGTGATATGGGTATGGGTCAATACCTATAGATACAATTTTTAATGGGATGAACATCCATTAGGGTTTTGACTCATAGCCATATTGCTTGGGTGTTGGGGTTTGTGATTTGGTATTCTTGGAGGCTTCTACACGAATATTCCTAGTTTCAATCCCGAATGCTCGGGTGTCTCGACCTGTGGTGGATGAGGTGTGTATGGAATTGGGGATATCCCAAAAAATTAGAGTTTTCAGGGGGAAGTGTATGATAAATATATGATAAACCATTGGAATTTTTAGGGGTACCACATGTTCCATTTCTCCAACTTCTCCTTCATGTTACCTTTCTGAATCTTCGCTGCGCCCACAGATTCCCAGGTGCAAAGACGCCTTTCGAATTCCGCGTATTGGAGATGGCGCTGCGAGAGAGCTTCGTCGAAAAGAAGGCCGGTCGGTGGTGACTGGAACATGAATCTGGATAAATTATAACGACCTCACTGCGACCTCACTGGAATCATGGTTAATAAAGGAAATCATCCCCAAATGGACTTAATTCAGGTTAGTGAAATATTCTAATTTACCCAGATGAATGGATGGATTGACTTTCCATAGATTGGGAATATTTGGGAATAAGCCCAACTGACCAACTCATATTTTTCAGAGGAGTAGGTTGAAACCACCAACCAGCGCCAAAGTTCTGCTTCGGAAATTTCGCGCGAAACATGGTGGTTTAACCATGTTAAAACCTGAGGCTATAGGTCCATAATGGTGTTTTTTTGATTCCCAGAATGCTGGGAATCTGCTGTTTCTAAAAATTGGAGGCACATTTTTCAAGCTTGGAAAAAAGGGCTACTGGCAGGTTTATTTTTCCTGCAAAGGAACGATCTTGATGGGATCTCAATGGTGATGCAACCAGTGGTAGCCAGTGCTGATGTATGGTTGCATAATAGTCATGACATATGACAATTACAATAATATTGCCTACATCATCACAGAACACATTAAATTATTTATTGATACTTATGCGGTATTATATGATTGTTATATGAACATATTCATGGTAATCTATCCTGTTTATTGTTATATGAAAATATATTCATGGTAATTATTCATGGTATTATAGGAAAATATTCATGATTATTACCCTCTGGTTATTTAACATAGCCATGGAAAATGGTCCATTTATAGATGATTTTCCCAGCTACAAACCTCCATTTATGGTTGGGATTTTCCATGGCTATGTTAGTCATAACCAGATGGTATATGACTGTTATATGAATCAATGGAGAATGCTGGTAGATCCAGCAGCAATTTTTTTCACACCAGGGATCCCCATCTTCACCATTCTTCATCTGGGTCCTTTTGGGAAGGTTAGAAACATCTGGGGTTTTTGTCAAATTTTTTTTCGTTTTTTTTTTTTTTCGAAGAACATATTTTTTCAGATAATATAGTTGTAATATTATTGTAAGATTATGGAATATATCATAGTGAAATATTATGCCATATGGTTTTAATATGGGATATACAAGCAATATGGCAGAATCAAACCATGTTCGAAAAGGGCAAAGCCACAATACATGGCCCTTTGGAATTTCACTTTGTGAAGATGATTCATTTTAATTTTTCATAGAAATTAGCATTTGTTTATCCAGTAAAACTTGTTTTTTTCGTGCTGGATTGAGTGGGATAGAACGATAGAACCAGCGAGGTTACTGAACGATGGTGGGAAACATGGCTTATATTAAAGTTATTATATATATATATATCCACCTCTAACGATGGATATATCAAGTTATATATATATATATATACTGTGTGTATATATATATATATGCAGCTATAACTGGAACTGCGCTTCCAGGTACCTCAATGTACAATTTGAAGGGAAAATGACATGTTGCACCCTTTTTACAGACCCAATGGAGCCGGAACTCCAACCGGAACACAGCGTGTATTACGTGTTGATTTAGGCCAGCATTGCATCATGAAATTTGAATCCATTTGCTCCATATTTCAGAAATCTGCGAACTGAGTTCGCAGTACCAAGAAGCAGATGTGCACTTGTAGAGCAATGGAAACACCGAGATGTTGACCACTAGACTTGGGAATGTTGATCAGAAAAAAACGAATATTTTTCACCAAAAAAGTGGAGAGAATTCAGGTAAAACCTTTACTGCAGTGAAAGGTCGGTTTTTACAAACTTTTTTTCTGTACGTTTTGATGGATGTTGTTTTTCTTTTTTCCCATTTGTCACCAGGTGACTTTTTTTGTTTTTCCCTATCTAACTTAGCCATGGATTTGTCATGGTCGCTGAGAAATCCAGTAGCTGCCAGTTTGCCATGTGTGGGTCTCAATTTGAGATTTCCGCACCCAAATTTGTTACTAATTATGACTCTCCTGGATCATATTTGTAGTCAAGAAACAAGACAAATAGAGCCGCTAATATTGGATCCAAATTGTTTTCACAATGTTTCACATGCTAAGAAGTAGGGGGAACACAGAGATTTTTTTTAAAACATATTTCTAGGGTACCCAATCACTGGGACATAGCATGCGCTTCGCGCTCTATCTTTTTGGGACTCCTGTACCAATTGTTTGAATGGTTCAGAGTTCAGAATGATCATTCAAACTATGAATCTCCCCAACATGGATAGTTTAGTAGGTTAATTAATATGTACAACAACACATCGTGTGTTTTTGTAGTTCGTTCTACCATAAAGACGTATCGAATTCACCTAGAGATCTCGACATATATCGACTATAAATTCTCATAACGGGTTGAATCTGTCGTTTTTCCCCCCAAAAAAAAGGCACCAAAAAACGGACCAAACCCCGCTTTCTGCAGGACCGTTTCACACGTTTGGCTGTGACTCGACGGAGCAGGGAAGATCCAGTTCTTTGTGGGTAGAATGCCATGTCAACTTAGCAAACTCCAAGAACTTTTTGCAGGGTTTATGGTAGATATTAATGTAGTTTTTTTTTAATGGTAGATGGTAGATATATATATAAGATATATCTATAGTTTCTATGGATTAATGTGGGTAAAACAATGCCATAAACTTACCACCAATTTTTCTGGGAATGGGAAGTAACCGTTAGTAACCACCCATAAAATTCATGGTGATGACTTCCTGGGGGATGGTTTTTGACATTGTTTTACCATGTTTTACCCGGTAGTATCGGAATCACAGTGCCACAATATGTTTGTCGCACTGCGACGTCGGAATGATGGGCCATCCTGCTAGCTCTTCCAAAATGGCCCGACGTTTCAGGTCTTGACTTATTATAACTTATCCAGTCGATAGATGGTCAACAGCTTGATTCGCTGTTCGTCGCTATCTTCGGTGATTTTGTTGAATCATTGACCGTTTACTTTTTTTTATAAAACGGTTTCTGCACGTTTTTTTATTTTCCCAGCTATGCATAGCTAGGGGACAAAAAAATGACAATCCATTGGATTCCGCAATATTGACATCCGAAGAAAATCCACCAACATCCATACATTGGCTCCATCTGTCTCCCAAAATTCTGGCGTTAAAAGGTGGGTTTTGGTGTCCCTTTAAGACAGGTGGATTTTGAATGCAAAGCTCTGGGTGATATCTCCTAACAAGAGCCAAACAAGGTAGATTTTCCAATATTCAGGACTTAAACAAAACGCCTTGTTTTGGCTTTTCCCTGTCAAAAATCAGATAGACGTGGGCCCTGGATGTCCATGGCATGTTGTCTCGGAAATGAGTTGTCTTTTTGACGAAAATTGGCAATCAAACCCCCAACCCCCCAACTTCCGGCAATTTTTGATAGTTTTTTTTTTTTTTTTCCGAGGTTTTTCCAAGTCTACAGAGTTTTTTAATCAGGGTTGGAAGATGGTTATGTCATATACAGAGTGATGATTTTTTTGGGTTTTAGGATGGTTCCTCCCGGATTCCCCCCCACCATGGTTCTGTCGATTTGCCAGCTACTCGTATTTTGAATTTCCAGTTACCGGCTATTTAACATAGCCATGGTTTACCGTTCTTAATAGCATGCTGGATCTTTCTAGTTCGCTAACTGTTGGTCATCACCAGATGGTTTTTCTGATTGTTATTACATGAATCAATGAAAAAGTCATGGTAATTATTCTCAGAGGCTACATCTAAAAATCATCTAACTATCCAGAAGCTATACAGTTGTTGTGATGACATTTCCAGCCCCATTGGCCCAGTGATCGAATCGGATTTCAGGCCTTGATCGAATCCGCGTTGCGGCTGCGTTCGGCAACTCGGCTCCGTGGTTGACAACGGGGATCGATGGATGGATTTGACATGGCAGGACCGAAATGGATGTGACCTACGATGTCATGGGTTTTTATCGTGAAGATATCATGGAAATATCATGAAGTTATACATAGTTAAATAACGTGGGAACACCTGGAATTTGAACAACTTGCAGGGCCGGGGATGGGGATGAAGTTGATTCTTTTTGCGAAATGGTGATGACTTGGGGGTCCCGGAGACGACATGGCATTGGGTAAACACGACAGATTTGAACTCAAACCCAACGGGAGGCCTTTTTTGTCAGCATACGTTGAGACAACACGTCGCAAGGAGACTATGACTATGCCCCAAAAACTGCGACTGGGAGGATTTTCTCATTGGGGGCATCCAGCACTTTCACGTGGATGAAACATGATGTGGCCAGATAAATGTAGAACTCAAAAAGGGGAACAGGCAACTCCGGAGAACACACCAGATTTTTCAGTGGAAACATTGGAGAATCCACTGGTGAAACGACGAAAATCTCCCAGTGTCGATTTCCAATGGATCAACGAGCCGCCACGACACGAGCGCGGAATCGATGCCAAATTGGGGATTCTGGGATCAAAATGGGCACCCAGCGCCATCCCCATAATCCACATCGATGCTGAGATCCATTGGAGAATCCCATGGATAATCCCATGGTAAACAAACAGTTTGCGAACTGGAACATGGTGGATCTTTCCATCGAAAATAGTTGATTTATAGTTGATTTACTTATAGCTACATAAAATGGTGTGATTTTCCATGGTTATGTAACAGTTTACCAGGCCGGGTAAACCTCCATTTTCCTATGGTTTTCCTATGGTTTTCCCATTAAAATCTCCATTTTCCTATGGTTTTCCTATGGTTTTCCCATTAGAATCTCCATTTTACCATGGTTTTCCTATGGTTTTCCCATTAGAATCTCCATTTTCCTAGGGTTTTCCCATTAGAATCTCCATTTTCCTATGGTTTTCCTATGGTTTTCCTATGGTTTTCCCATTAAAATCTACATTTTCCTATGGTTTTCCTATGGTTTTCCCATTAAAATCTCCATTTTCCTATGGTTTTCCTATTGTTTTCCCATTAAAATCTCCATTTTCCTATGGTTTTCCTATTGTTTTCCCATTAAAATCTCCATTTTCCTCTGGTTTTCCTAGGGTTTTCCCATTAAAACCTCCATTTTCCTATGGTTTTCCTATGGTTTTCCCATTAAAATCTACATTTTCCTATGGTTTTCCTATGGTTTTCCTATGGTTTTCCCATTAAAATCTACATTTTCCTATGGTTTTCCTATGGTTTTCCCATTAAAATCTCCATTTTCCTATGGTTTTCCTATGGTTTTCCCATTAAAATCTCCATTTTCCTATGGTTTTCCTATGGTTTTCCCATTAGAATCTCCATTTTCCCATGGTTTTCCTATGGTTTTCCCATTAGAATCTCCATTTTCCTATGGTTTTCCTATGGTTTTCCCATTAAAATCTCCATTTTCCTATGGTTTTCCTATGGTTTTCCCATTAAAATCTACATTTTCCTCTGGTTTTCCTATGGTTTTCCCATTAAAACCTCCATTTTCCTATGGTTTTCCTATGGTTTTCCCATTAAAATCTCCATTTTCCTATGGTTTTCCTATGGTTTTCCCATTAAAATCTCCATTTTCCTATGGTTTTCCTATGGTTTTCCCATTAA
>Ga0126342_10006909_pt1 | contig 20209 bp, 19 predicted proteins | sample Cyp1metagenome_FD_92528 | JGI IMG/M metagenome (GOLD analysis project Ga0126342, IMG submission 92528) | Coral microbial communities from Lord Howe Island, Old Settlement Bay, Australia - Cyphastrea 1 metagenome | ecosystem: Host-associated > Invertebrates > Cnidaria > Coral ...
CAAAAACCATGGTATTTGCAGTGGTTTCTGCTTCTCACCGCGCAAAAACACTGTAAATAACAGCAATTTCGCCGTTTTTTCATGTTTTTCGTTATTTTTTGAACTGCGTTGGTCCGCTATACAACGATGCGGTGCGGGCGGTTGCCGTCGCGAAGCGACGTGAATATTGTAAAATTGTATAAAATGATGTAAAGATATGTAAAGTGATACACAGGATCAATATGATCAGTATGGATCAATATGGATCAATATGGATCAATGTCATATGAGTCAAATGTAGTTCACAAGTGGTTCACAAGTGGTTCACACTGGGAGACTCAGCATCCTCCATGCTGTCATCTAGCCGCAACAAAGCAGCTGCTAAATTCAGTCTGACCTCGCCAGGGCGGCCCGAAACTGTTTCAGGACTGGAGTGCAGCGATCAATGACACCGGCATCCCATGGCATCCCATGGCATCCCTGGCAGCTTCTGTCACATATTGTCACATGCTTCTTTGCTTTTCTATGCTTTTGTCACTGAGGATCTGCACAGGCACTTGTAGTGCCTTAGACCATTCTGGGCGATTAGAATCGTGACATGATAGGCACTCGACGACATTCTCAACATTCTCTATCATTGCAGCCATGCAGCTTCCATCTGACTGCTTTCAGACGCCCGCACGAGGGCCAAAGCCTGCGGCAACAGCATCACCCTACATTCGCAACTCTGAAACTGAAGAAATGCAAGACTTGCTCGTCCAGATGTATTGGTTCTTTGACGAGCTATTGCAAGGTCTTGCAACTTGCAAAAAGGATCAAGGAAAGGCCCTACAAGCAGCAAACGCTTGACTAATTTAAAACTCACATTTACTAATTAATATCATATTATCCATTCCTTTTCTGCAACCGTAAACTGTGTCAGGCGGAAGCAGAGACAAGACCAGGAGTGGAGCTGCAGCAAGCTTTATTTGTTTATTTATTCCTTTATATTTATATTTATATGTAAATTCATATATATATATATGTGTATATTTATTTTTATACGTGTTTATTTGTGTGTGTATTTATTTGTGTATATTTATTTATTTACTTATTTATTTATTTAATTTATTTATGTATTTTTATGTTATTTATTTATATATCTATTATTTGTTTATTTATCTATGTATTTTTGTATTTTTTATTATCAATATAATTATTTAATATATATATATATACATACATATATTTATATATATAATTATATAATAATACGTATAGCATTTTTGCAACTGCAGGTCATTGCAACACAGCCTACTGTACCAAACGTGGTGGCATGAAGGGATTCATTTGCGGTCGCCTCTCCATAGCAACGTGCTGCATCTGCAAACTGTCCTGCCTGACGTCATATCATGGAGCCACAAAGTGGAAGTGAAAAGCACCAGGATCTACTAGGATCTACCAGGATCTAAAGATCAAATGCTAATCCCTCTCCATGGCTCTCCATGGCTCTCCATGGCTCTCCATGGCTCTCCTCAAAAAGTTTGTTGCCCTGCTCCCGCAGTTCTGCGGCAGCTGACATGACCTGCACTTGCATTCTGTTGGATCCAGCAAAGTTGGGACGGAGGAACAAAGTTGAACTCTTCAAAGGTCCGACCGGTCCGGTGAAATGAAAGCACACATATTGAAAGCACAAACAGCTTGTGAACGGCAGCCTGCCTGCACCACATTGGGCAGAACACTTTGCATAAGCAGAAGTGACCATGTAATGACGATGCAATGACTTATGTTTGTTTTCTTCTGGGCTCACAGTGGCTGGACTGGTGCATCTTATTGCTGCAGAGAAATATTCAAGTGTATAGTTGGCATGCCACATATTTAGCAGCTTCAGTCAACAGCTTGTGCTGGCATGATGCGTGACTCAAAAGCTGTCTGAGCTCTTTGATCCCACGTGAAAGCAATGGTTGCAATGGTTGAAATATGTGAACAGTCTTGAAGTGCACGAGCGGACCGCATTTACAGCTGGTATCAGTTGGTGTCTATTTTTCCTGCTCATTCACTCCTTTCCACCAGATCTGACGAACAACCTCGGAATCCACGTGCATTTGGTTAGAGTATGTTAGAGTCAAGTGTCACAAGTGTCACAAGTGTCACAAGTGTCACAAGTGTCAACTGTCAATGCATCGATCGGCTCACAGCTCTAAAAATCAGCTGAGATACAATCGCAGCAGCTGCCGCTGCGCAACAAGTTCTCTCAGCGCTGCATCGGTGAGCTCCTGTGAAGATCTGCAAAGCGTATGGCTGAGAAATTGAAATTGACAAAATTGACAATGGATACAGTGGATACAGATCAAACTGATCAAACGGCAAAATTTCAGCGCGAACGAACATTGCAAGGAACTCAACTGGCAATGTGTCCTTGATATCATCATCTACGAAAAGTCCCGTCTTTTCCTGAGATGAAAAGGAAAAGTTGGGAAAAGTTGCAGGACCGTCGGACAGCTCCAAATTGAATGGACATCCGCCCAAGGGATGGCCTTGTCCATGGCCTCAAGGATTACCGCAGCCTGGGCATCGTAAATAGGTCTCACTGTGTGACAGTCGAATCAAAACTGCAAAGATCAAGAAAGTGAAGCACTGGAAGGTTCATGGACTTCCTGCGAGTATGATTTGAGAGCATACAAAATATTGAAATATTTGAATGTCTGCGCATGTCTGCGCGTTTTCCATGTGGGGATGGGTCAAAACCCTATCCCCCTGGTGAACATCAAAATAGCTGGTAAATGGATGTTCATCCCCCTAAAAATGGTATGTATAGGTATTGATCCATAGCCATGTTTTTCTGCTTCAACTTGTCAAGCTTCGTCGGCCGCTTCCTTTCAGTTCCTTGCCCTCAGTGCCTTCGAGTCCAAGCCTTCACGCTTGACACTCCGCACCCAGACATTGCCCTGCAAGCCTCTCAAAGAGCTGAACAGATTCTGACAACATACATAAGAAATGTGAAGCACATGTGAAGCACATGAAAGGCACATCCCAGGTGTCAGTGTGTACATCTCAACTCCTTTTCAAGCGGTGGGATACCTGACCGATCCTGACCGTATAATACGGAATGTAAGTTTGTCATAGTTTGTCTGCGTTGATCTTACTTTTAAGGCTTTAGCTGATCTTCAGGCAGCTTCGGCTAACAGCCAACAGCTCTTTGATTTCATTAGCTGCTTTCCACTGGAAGCACACAGGAATGCAGCAGCTTTTGAAGCACGCGGCAGCGAAGCCAGCTTCACAGTTTCTTTACACTTTCTTCACAGTTCGGTAGTTCCTCTAAAACCAATTCAGTTCTCTGGGAGCTCATTTGCTGCTCCGCAGTTGCGCCTGAGTTGGGGGATGTATGCTTGACCGACAGTCAGTGCAAAATCGCAAAGTTGTCAAGAGATTGTGGATTCATAGGGAGCCCGGGGGATGGTAGCAAAACATGCTTTCATACTTTCATCAACTTTCATCTGCCAAGACTCTAGGATGGTTTGGACTCTCTCCTGATTGTTGTTCTGCAAGGCCTCAAGCGGTATTTCAAATGCATCAGAGCCTTTCAGGGATCCAAACATCAAAGGTTTGCCTACCGGATCCTACCGGGATTAAGCTCACTGCATCCAAGAGCTGCTGTTCCAGCTCGATGGTGTGACTGGATGGAGATTCACCTTTCGTCACAAAGTAAAAATGAAGACAACAGAGTGTTTGTCATTGACTGTCACAAACATTGTTCCAAAATATCCCAAACATCACCTAACTGGTGGCACTGCGCTTTTTTGAAATACAGAAGATGGATTGCGACACGGAGAGTCGTAGCTGCTTGATAATCATCGCTTTCCACAAAGTTTCAGGTCTTGCCCCCGACCTTCCGCGATCTCGTCTGGTGCTGGAAGCTGCTCCGATGGAGAGGACTGTTTCCTCGAAGGATCAGGTGCGGGTTCTGTCCTGGATCAGCTCAAAATGGCTCATATGTTTTACTTACAAGATCTTACAAAGTACAACTTGCAAACACTGATTGCAAGTCCGCTCAAGGTAAGCCACAGTGTGGATCGGTCATTAGCTTCATAGCATATCCAACGAACCGCATGTACTGCTGCACGTAACTCGATGAAATGGATTGTGGCGGGTTGCTCCTTGGCACCGAATATTCAAGTGCTGCACACATCGCTCCACCAACCTCTTGAAGCACAGCTCTCGGCAGGACCTGGCATGACAGAAAGCACTCTCAGCTCAACATGCTGCATTTTCAAGCGCATGTAACATGTCACATGTAAGTATCACAGGTTGGGTCTGGAAGTTGAGGTCTATCTATGACTCTCTGCAGAAGAAAGATTATTCCACCAACATGAAAGAAACAAAATGGGTCTTCAAAACCGCATTTTTGAGATCAAAAGGTTGTCCGAAAATAATGATTTTGGCAGACAATGTACAGTACTTCGATGCACATCGGAGCCAACGTGGTGCAGGCATCAGGCCCAGTCTAGACGTTGGTTCTGACAAGTTTCTCACCTTTCCCCCCTCCTTCTCTCATGTCCTTTCATTCTTCCCTCCCTCCTATGTTTTTTCTTGGTACGCATGGGATCTTTTACTTGGTCTTGAGATTTTGTGTACCCTCAATTCCTCTTCCGCCACCTCCCTCTTCCTTCACCTCCCCTTCATCCACCCCCGAAAGTAGCGGATCAAGCTTGAACCCCAAAGCTCCGACCCAAAAGCAGTTTGCCAAGTCCATGAACCCAAGCTCCTAGCTCAGACTTCAAACGCTCCAAACACTTCAAACGCCAAACTGCTGAGTCCAAATGGTAAACTCCAAAATTCAGACTAAACACGCATGAAATATACCTCAATATACCTCAGATATAAGCTATGTGTCAGATACAAGTACCTCAAAAAAACATGAATAAATAAATGTGTCAGGCATATCTATAAATGAGGGAATTGCAAAGGTTTGCGTAAAGCACACATGGAGTACATGTCAGATTTAATTTGGAGACTGTGACATATACCTCAAATGCGTGTCAAATGATCTTCGGATGCATTTCAAAATCACGTCAAAACATGTAAGAGGGGATTACTAGAAGTAAAAAGCAATGATGAAAAATGTCGTTGTCCAGATCACACCCCAGCGCCGGGGCATAGTCCCAAGGTTTGCAGAAAATGCAAACCAAAAATACGGAAGTCGTGAAACTTGTGATCGTCTCACAAGACATGGCAGCATTTTTCTGCGTTGGCAAAGAGAAAAGTCCAAAGCATCTGTTTTTCACAACCCAAAAAGAGGTGAGATATGCTGAGATTTGTTTGAGGTTTGAGGGCAAATTGACTGAGAGTCGAATCCAGCTGTGAGAACTCCCAAATAATACTGCAAGCCTCCAGGGGGCTCTTTGGCAAACCAGGTAGGTCACACCTCAAAGCGAAATGCTTGTACAAGTAGGAACAGAAGAGGTCAAATTGGGATGCAAAGGATTACCATTCTGACATTGAGCCTGTGACAAGCAAGTATTAGTGAAGGCATCCATAACGTACAAAGTGGACTCTTGCGAAGGGAGAGCTATCCTTGGTTGCGATTTCACAGCGTTCAATGCTTAAAGAATATCGACATGATGGAAGTCACCTGAACATGATTCAGCTTGACGTGGATCTGTATCATGATATTTTGTTTATGTTTTTATGATGGTCCTTATGTGCCGATTTCTCGCCCGCCTGCTAGCTTCTCCAGGCTCAAGTTCCTCTCCTGCTGCACCTCAAACAAGCAAAACAAAACATTGGTTGAAAAATGGTTCAAAAAGATCGACACAGGTCATCACAGGTCAACAAAATCTACCAGCTTTTGTACGCCCCGAGGTCTACACCAAGGCCCAGGGAGATCTTCACGCTGCGTTTGCTGCGGTTGAAAACCTCAGTATACGCGGGTTCCAACATGTTCCAACTGTCAAAACACATGTCAATAATTGTCAATATGTCACTCTGCCAGTCTGCCATTTCAACACCTTTCATTCAAAAACATCGCATTTTAGTGACGGACTGCAAGTTGCGGTGCTGCCTCTTCAATTGGTGGATGGCTCGCGTGCTTCCTTGACTTGGTCCAAGTGCCCAAGAAAATCAAATCAAGCTCGTGTTCACAGTGGAAATTCAGTTGCTGACAGCCAGCGATGAGCTTGAGGCTTGCAATAGACCTGACTCATCTGGGTGGAATCATGTAGCATCACACAAGTGACAGGTTGCAACAATTTCAAGCAAACGTTGAATTCACAAAGCGAGAAAAGGACTCTAGTTATATAAGTTATGTAAGTGATATACTCTAGTTCTACTTTCAAAAGCAACTGGTTCAACTGGCCCTGGCCTTGGGGTTGATCTGCGGCCCAGGGCCCACGAAGCCACTGGCAGAACTCTGGCTTTCAGTGAACACAAAGTGAGGTGCTTCAACAATCTTCAACACTGGATTACAGCAGATTTGCTAAATACTCAAGACTTCTGGCAAAATAAAGTGGAGTGCCCCACACGCCTCTGCGGCCTCATGCCGAACCATTCTGGCGCAGCTTGTTCCCTGATACTGAAGGTGCTCCCGATGACAGTGACACCATCCTGGTAGGGAGCTGCACAAGGACGGCAGGATCATATGCGGTAGTATCCGCAAATCGCCGTCTATAGGACGAGCAAGAAGATGGAAGACCTGGAGATGTTTCTGCTGCTTCTGATTCTGTGCATGCTCCGTCCTCGGCATACAAGAACTCTTTCTGCAACTCTGAGGAGGATTGGCCCATGGCATCCACTGCTTGAATTGGCAAGTTCTAATGTTGCTCTTGTTGCTCCATGTTGTTCGAACACTTTGTTCCTCTTGCTCTTCACTTGCTGGTCAGTAAGCTCTAAGATCTGTCCTTGCTTGACTCCTTAGGATGCAAGCTGAAACCCAAGCTGATAGGGTACAGTAATACCAGGAAACCGGTATCATGTAGAAATGTAGCATCCCCCCTGCTTCTGAAACCCATGTGAAAGATTGTGTGCAGACTCCTTTGTGACTATGTACAGCTGAAGTTGAGAGGCCAAAGAGTCACATTCACTCATCCAGTCATCCGCTGCCACAGTCTGCATAAAAAAAAGAACTTGCACAGAGCCGTTGGGAAAACTTGTCGACAGGCCTTTGGCAGAGGATTTGTCTGGCCTTGAGACATCTTGCAAGCGATATTCTCGTCTGAGCAAATCTGAGAAGAAACTGGAGAGAACAAATAATTGCAACAAGATGCCCATCTGGTCCTGTTCCAGCATGAATGCCATGTCGCTTGAGAAAAACCACTATGTCCTGACATGAATGTCTGAAAATCAACGGCTCAAACAGTTAACAGCTCCACCTCGCCACCCCATGACCAAAACGATTGCTTTTCCAGCGACACCAACCCGATCTGTCAATATACCCAAGCCAACCACATCCACCCAGCCTTTGTGAAGTTTGGAAACTGTTAGGCGCGAACATGCACGAATCATCATGACTTTCTTGGAATGCTTGGACACCGGTCAGCTCAAATGTCCTCACTTCGGGAGCTCCGGGTTACAATGAGCACACTGGAGTGAGTGCGGCACACTGTGACCTGAACGGGCTCACGTTTACTCACATGTTGCTCATGTTTGTTCATGTTTGCTCCTTCTGATTCTTATTGATATATCATCTACAGGGAACCGACAATGTCACGCCTAAGTCACTCCTTTTGCTTTCCCCGCTTGTGAACGCAACATCAAAAGTCATGCCATGCCTTTTGGTCTTCCCCCATTCTGAAATATTCTGAACGCACGCATTAAAACATATTAAAACAACCCTTTCACAATATATCACATCTTGGATTTCTTGTCTCCGTGTTCACTTCGCTTTTTCTGATGCCAACATCACAAAGGTCCTGGCCAAGTCGGCATCGAGTGAATGCATGCCCTGCAAGGGAGATGCACCAGCCTACAGAGGAAGCACCAGTGATACCGAGATCAGAGTGAAAGGAAATGTGTGTATTTCTACTGATGAAAAAATATTCTGGAGAGGGATATAGCCAAATAGCGTGAGATATCTGAGGAAGCGAGATCAGTTGAATGATAAACAGAAATCAATTCAAACATAATTTAGAATTTGAAACGCATCCTTGCCAAGGCCTTTGTAGTGCATAGGGTTCGGTCAAAGTCCAAGAAGACCAAACTTGGTTGCCGCTGGACAACCAGTTGCCATACCTACCAAGGAAAGGCAACTTCCCTGCCTTCAATAATCTCCAATGATCTCCCATCTATGTAGCCCACTGCCTGGGAATCTACTTCTAACATCTTCTAACCACATAAATGGGGCTGCAAGATGAGCCCTTGTCTTCGTACGTTGTAGTTCTCCATCCATTGAGGTACCAACTCAAATTCTTTTCCTGGCGCTTGAATGATCTGCAGAAGTGCAAACGAGCAGCATCTTCTCCATCACCGCGAAGAAGTTGGCACTGCTCACAGGACCATTGTTCGCAAACGATGCCTTGGATGTGCAGAAAAGGAACCCTTAAGGTAAGGCCATGTAAGGCCCAATGTCCAAGTTTGTGGCCCACCACATGCTGTCGAAATGCATCGTTTTTCATGAGGGCAAAAGCTGCGACTTCCACATCGATCACCTCCATATGGACAGCGCCTCACAGTGACTTGCGATATCTACACATTTCTCGCTTCGCCAATGTCAAGTTTGGTGGAGTTAATTGAATTGAAATTGACATGTGTATATATATATATATCCTAGGGTCCTAGGGCAAATTCCGTCAAAAATACCAAGGGCCAGACCCTTCAGATCTTACGTTCGCTTCACACAGGAGGCAAAGAGACCTGTGAAGCCAAAGCCTGCTCAGCTGGACCTCGGACAAACCCACGTCGAAAAAAGATTGCAGAAAATTGATGAAAATGGTAAAAGATGGTAAAAGTACACAGCAACACAAGGCAACACAAGGCAACACAAGGCAACTTCATGTTGCGGGTTGTCAGGGCCACAATGCTGAGGATTCTGCGAAACACATGCGACACTGCTGGCAATGTCCCTGCAGGACTCGTTAGTGACCAAAAGGGGGACCAACAGCGGGAAAACAGAGACTACAAGACAAGCAAATATACATCAGATAGAATCTGACTATACAAGTTCATAATATAGTTAACTGTTCATACAAGTTCATATAGTTCACAGCTCTTTGATTTTGAACGGATTCGAACGGTTCGAGCACCTCATTCGCAGGTCGAGCTGATCTTGGCCAACCAGAGCCTCCAGGAGCCAATTCTGCGAGCATTGCCTCCGACACTTGGCACAAAATGCAATCAGCTCACAGCCTCGCAAGATCTCACAAGATCTAAATGCGGTCGTCACCACAAAAAAGAGATGTCAAACAATGGTCAAATGTTGAGATATACAGTTAGTATCTGTTGATATGTAGTCATGATACAGCTGATGGGCTTGGATGGGCTCAGATGGGTTCAGATGGGTTCAGATGGGCTCAGATGGGCTCAGATGGGCTTGATGCATTTGACTTATACATGGCCAGTACAGCACATAGCAAAATGAACGGGTACAAACAAAGCAAGGAAAAGAGGAAGAAGAAAAGAAGAAGATCATATGAGAAAACAACTAACATGACTATGATCAGCGTCATCTTCGTCATCTTTGGGATCGGCGTCCAGATGGTTCAATATCACCCAAGTAATGGCTCAGCCGCGCATTGATCTACATCTTATAAATATACTTCATATAATAAATTGATAATGAAGATTAATATTATAAATAAGTTTTCAAAGTACACAACGTTGCAACTCGTGTACTTGCGCTCCATACAAATCTAATGCAGTTTCTCTGCAAGGCATCTGGGTTGCTTAATGGCAACATTTCTTGAGACAGAACCAAGACATACGTGGGGAATGAACAAAGCAGTGCATGCCGAGCTTGACACTACAACTGTACAGCAGTCGAACTGATTTTACGATATCTTGCGCGCACGCGAGATTGAAAGATAGAAAGAGGGAGAAGGACGAGAAACTCGGTGATTGAAGCTGGTAGATCCAAATAGCTCCCTCTCTTGACGTGGCAGAAAGATAAAGGAACCACAAAGAAGCCACAACGAATATCAAAGAATCCAGCGGTCCTGTTGGTCTCCCGAGCATTCTCAGCTGTTTGACTCGAGGTACCGAGATGATGTGCAAGGTGCCTCGCGATGACCACCGAGGCAAATAGCAGAGCGATGCCTCACGAAGGACTTAGGACACACCGGGTAGAGCACATCAAGTGGCTTCAACCAACTGCTTTCAGCTGCTTAGTTCAACTTGAACTGCGTTCAATTGAGCAGTCACAGGCCTTGCTAAGAGATCTGGGAAGCCTGACGAACTGCGTAAAAGAAATTGCGTAAACTGCATAAGCTGGAGTCCTGCAGCAAGAGCATTCCGCTCTATTCCACTCTCTTCCCCTCTATTCCAATTCTGTTCCTACCCAATTTTGGGAAATGGCACGACTGGTCTCTCCACTTTCCTCGCGGGACAAAGGCTGCAGCGCCGCGAGAGCCCGAGACCTTGACATCTGGAACATGGACACATGGCATCGCAGCATCTTTCACATTCACATATACATTCACTGAATTTAACTGACATTAAATGAATTTAAAAAAATAAATAAATCTTCAAATACCTTCAAATCTGATTCTTATCTCACTGAAAGAGTTAAAACATCTTCTGCTACGACGCAATCAAGACCCAGCCCATGGCAAAAAGTCGAGCATCATCTGCCCCTCAGCTGAAGCACGTCCAGGTGAACTATCGCTCTGTTTCCAAATGCCATATGCAAAACTGTCATTATATTACATTATCATATGCTAAAATGCAAGTGGTTATTTGCAAATGGTTCGCGTTCACTGACGAGTCAAAAACTCAAAAAGTAATCGGTGATTGCAACATCCCCTGCACCCAGTAGCAGCTCAGTAGCACGGCCCAGCAATGGCACATAATGGCACCCAGCAGCTGAACCATTCCCAGGAACACAGCAGCAAGCGGAAGTAAGCATCAGCAGTAAGCAGCACTGACCATTTCCTGTCATTTCCTGAAGTAAAAAGATCCAAAAAAACGCAAAGATCGGAGAAGATCGTTCCATGGACCGCATGCGCTGGTCTCAGACCAGCTGCAGCGGTCTTGAGTAGCCCGGCACATGGAGTGCCCTGGTGTCCGCAGTTGGTTGGCCAGTTGGCCAAATTTGCTGACAAGGCTCTCATTTCAGAAATTGGTTCCAGCCATCGCAGCATCTCCTCCAAGACCTCAGTCGAAAACATCGCAGATCTGTCAGAATCAGAAGCCGCCACAAGTATAATGCCAGTAGTACCACACAAGGCGGTGGCAGAAGATTCAAAGATAGGAAACCTATTGGAGAGGTCTGGTTGTTGCAATGGGATGGCAGAGCGAACCCGCTGATGGACCGAAAGGTGGTTGGAGTTGTGTTTTTTGAAGTGGTTGCAGCGATCACCGGATGCACACCTGCTGGATGTAGTGTAGCGCAGTTGTATTTGTAGTTGTAAAGTAGCGTAGTGTAATGGAGTTGGAGTTGTAGTGTAGTTGTAGTGTAGTGTAGTTGTAGGTGCAGTGGTAGTGGTAAAAATTAGTTGAAGTTGATGTTGTAGCGTAGTGTAGTGCAGCGCAGCGCAATGCAGGGCAGTGTAGTGTAGCGTAGGTGTAGCGTACTGGATTGTAGTTGTTCTTGTAGTTGTAGTTGGAGTGTAGTGCAATTAGTGTATGGTAATTAGTGTAGTGTACAGTAACAAGTGCAGTGTAGATTATATAATGTAGTGTCGTGTAGTTGTAGTTGTAGCTATAGCTGTAGTTTCAGCTGTACGTGTAGTTATAGATTAGGGAGAAGCACAAAGTCTCTCTGAGTTTCAAACCGTGCGCTGTTTATTGTTGTTTGTTTTTGTTTATTGTTTTTTTAGTGTTTTGTTTTGTTTTTTGTTTGTTTGTTTGGTTTGTTTTTTTGGGGGGTGTTTTTTTGGTTTGTTTGTTTTTTGTGTTTTTTATTATTTGCTGGTTTCCAGTAAAATGAAGCCTTTTGCATCATAAGTGTAGCTGTGTAGTTCCAGTTGTTGTTTTAGTGTCTTGTAAAACTTGCAGTTGCAGTTTGAGTTGCAGTTGTAGTGTCAGTGCTAGTGTTAGTGTGAATGTTATTGTTCACTTTTTCGACATGTGGTCCGGGACCGTCAGTTTTTAACACTTTTGACTTGCGAATGTGCTTAGCCCCACGAGGGCGTGCACTTTTTCGACATCTCAACGCCCAAAAATGGTCCAATGCCGTCAGTTTTTAACACTTGTTGACTTCGAAATGTGCTTTGTGCCACAAGGGCGTGCACTTTTTCGACATCGCAACCCAAAAGTGGTCCGAACATGTGGTGCTTTTGGCGTTTTGACTTCAAAATGTGCTTCGCGCCGCAACGACGTGCGCTCTTTGAACATCTCAACTCAAAAAAGTGGCTCGGAGCTGAAATGCTTTTAACATTTTGACTTCAAAATGCTCATCGCGCCACAGCCACGTGCGCGACCGCCGCTTTAGCGAGCCTACTTTTCGATCCTCCTGGGCCACAAAACATCGGAAAAACACGGTGTTTCGCAACTTTTCTACCCTTTCGCGCACCTGCATCTTCTTTCTTCTTCCTTTCTCTTCTCTGACTCAGCCGACCTATGCTTTTCCATCTCTCCATCTTACACTTCAGGCAGATCTGTCACATGATTGGGATTCAGGCAGGAAGCATTCCCTTGATCATCAACAAGTGGCGAGTGCCATGCAAGTGCAGCCCAGCTGAAATTGCGGTACTGCTGAGGGACCTCATTTTTTTCTTGACATTGTTGCTTTTGACATGAACGCTACGGCTTCTCTCGACGTTGTCACAAAATTTTGCAAAAAAAAAACGTAATGCTGTCGAAGAATATCAAAAGGCTTTCTTGGTGGCATGTCGCAGCATGCCGTAGCTGGGTCCCAGGAACGTTGAAGAGGGCTCCAGCAGTTCCTGCAGCTCGCAGCTTTCATTGAAAGACATCGCCATTGCAGCAAGACATTGAAAATCATGGCAAGAGGGGTAAGACTGTGACTAAGCCTTGAACAATTTGAATATGACTGAAACCATGAAACCAAATGAAAGCAAAATATAGAAGGAGCATCCTAAGGAGAAATCTTCCTTGAAGCGTTCTTCCAGGCGCTTTGCCCAATCACAAGCCTACCAAGGTCAGCATCAAATGGGAACAGTCTCAAAGGGAAAACGATCAATCTGACGATCAAAGAGTTTTGATCAAAGTCGGACAGTTGTCGCACCATGTCGCACCATGTCGCACCATCCTTGTGTTCAATCTGAGATAACTGCCTGTTGAAGTGCCGCAATGTAGCGACAAAGCGCTGACCGAATGGCCAACGCCTTGAGTGGGTCTTATCACTTGGATTAACTTCATAATTGAAAATGCCAAAGGGACGCCAAAGGATTCAGTAATTCACAGTGTGATGTAGTGATACAGGTCCGTTGCTAAGTGTAGTCCAAACTGTCCAAAGGCCTTGGAAGCTCCGCGAGCAATTAAAACCAGCTCCACATACAGCAGGGCTCGCCTGATACACTTGAAGCTCTTGAACAAAGGGCAGACCAAACTTATCCAAACCAGACACTTAATAAACACTTGCTTGGATGTTGAACCAGGGCAGCCACGGTGGCAGCCGTAGTCCTGTGGCCTGCATACAGATTTTAGGACAAATCAGATTGTTTTAGATTCCACTTAGACTTCGTTGCGGTTCAAAAACCATTCGGTGGGAAGCGAATGAAGGTGCCTCAATGGAACATAGCATGCTTCGAAGGCCTTCAGAGCCTCGCTTGCAAACTCTGAACAAAACAATACTCGAGCTCCGATCTCTCGATCGTTCCTGCAGAAATCTGGTCATGTACAGCAAGTACTGGGAAGCGCCTAGATCCGACTGCACAAACTTCCGCTCTGATTTCCACTGCCTGCCAAAGTCTTCAACATGTTCTTCAGTAGATGTTTAGAGTTTGCCACAGCATTGCCAAATAATTTGATGCGTTTTGTATGGTGTGCTTTGCTTTCTCCGCCTGGTGCACAGTTTCGGCTTGCTGGGCTTTGTGACCATCACCTCTTCCTCTCCTTCTGGCGTCTCAGGCTTTGTTGGTGTTTCATCTTGATGGATAGACGCAAAGAAGACATCCATCTGCTGGTAGTTCTCCAGGAAGTGCTGAGCTTGTTCTAAGGGTTTCCACAGCTCAAGACTCTGTGGTAGAGCTTCAAACTTCCACGGCATACCGGTCTTGACATGTCGGGGCAAGGCGCAAATCGCCTTGCTAAAGTGCCTGGCATCAAAAATCGCCGCCACAGCACCTCGACACTCGTTGAATGCATTGGCGATTTCAACATATCTTTGACGACGAGCATCTGGAGCTTTGCCATTCACGAGCTCGCAGTAAAAAAAACTGGCAAGCTGCCGGAGGTCTTTCTCGACAGCAGCGCCTGCCTGCCACATGTGCAAACACAGCTTCTTGTAGTTAATCAATTCTCTCCTGACCGCCAAGCAGGTCTGAACTACGTCCTTGAAGCAATTGAGAATCAAATCTGCTAAGTCTGATGAGAAAGCTGCCCGGATATCTCGTTCCACCAGGCTCCAATCACCCTGACCAAACGACAGGATGTTCTCCTCCGAAAGGTCCAGGACACACGGTCCCGGCACCTCTGCAAGTTGTGTTCGGATGTCTTCACTAAAGTCTTCAAGATCTTCAAGGGACTGCCACTTGCGCAGCTCGTTGTTGAACCTCTCGACATCTCTACACTCCATGGACTCCATGGCCCCATATGGCCCAGAAAACAAATGCTACATCGCTTGGGCAGGACGTCATTTGCATCCAAGAATGGCTTGCCTCCGAATCGGTCAAATACTGTATAAAATCATATCTTAATATCTTCATATCTCATTGGTCTCAATCGTATCTGCCATTCGAGCGGCGTGCTGAATGTGGGAAATTGAAGATGCACCCAATCACAAATGTTTTTACCTTTTGATCTTTTTGTTCGCGATCAACGCGATCAACGCTCTCAGAGTAATTTGATAGCTCTTACTTGGAAGGTCTAGAAAATATTTGGAGCAGTGTATTTGCATGGGTGGCATTTGCAGGTGACATCATATATGAAAGCCAAGCAGGCTATTTGTCCGGGTCATAGAACATTGAAGACGAAATCACTGCAAACATCAGCAAACGCTTCAAGTCAGCTTAAAGTCAGCTGCAGCTCATGAGTGAAGTGTTGCACTGTTCCACATGCAAAAACTGCAGCGGGCTGTCAAGGTGGAACCATTTTCTGTTGCGTGAAACCACAATAGCGTGCCACGGCAATAGACTTGCTGTGGAGTTCGTTAGCAATTGACTCACAAAATCTAAATCTGCCAAAGGCTGCCCTGCATGCGACCCCCATTTAGGACGTGATTATCCACAACCAGTTTGTAAACAAGAAAAGATAGTGATAGAGTCTGATAGAGGTGAGAAATTCAGCGGAAAGGTGAGCCATGTTGTGTCTTTGGGTCGAGGAAAACTGGTGGGAACCTTTGCCCTGTGGGATCTGTGAGTTTCTGTGTGCACACAGCCCACTCATCGAGTCTTGGAGCCCACATTCTTTGGCGATGCTCCTATTCTAAACTGGTTTTCATCGTTTTCATCGCAACATGAATGCTGTGATAGAATGAACGAGAACATGTGATTCGTTGATTCGTGGAGCATTCCTCTTGTCTATGTACATGCCTCTGAAAAAGGAATTTCAGGAAATTTTGGGATGAATGCAAATTGGATCCAGGTCCTCCACTCTTGGCTTTGGCCTTTGCCTGAAGAGTTCGAATGGGATTGACATGGAACGGGGCACTGCTCAGTCTTCCATTTCTTCGCTTTCGTTGAATTTTTGTTTGGTGAGGTCATTGCACGTGCACAGCAAGTGCAGCCCATGCGCAAGTGCAGTGTTTTGAGTGTTTGTGTGCGTGTGCCGTGCATCGGAGTATTATGAATGTTTATGACAGTTCAGTCCGGGACCAGTGTGTCCAGAAAAAATGGATGAAACAAATTGGAAACAAATTGGATGAAACATGATGAAACATGATGAAACAGGTTCAAATAGGTTCAAATTAGGCTAGACTGATTTGAAACAGAAGCGCGCGGCCTGTCTGACTTTGTTCGCAAGGCTTTCTCGAGGCTCCATGGAGACGGGCATCTCTTCCAAAAGAAGCACTTCGCGTGGAGGAGCTGCCCCAGAAGACATGCGTTCCTGTTTGGCCTGACCCAAATGAGGTTCAGGTGGGATGAGATGGCTTGGTCAGCGTCAAAAAGTCATGGTAAGTCATGGAAAGGCATGGAAAGTCTATCTTCTTTTCAACTGTGTGTGTGCTCGCAAATTGTGCTTGATACCCACTTGTCTGGTCAGTGCCTGTCGGAGTGTGTTGGCTAGGCTTTCCCGTTCATCAGCAGCTTCCGCAGCAGCAAGGGCAGCTGCACTGCGAGGCCCGAGGCTCAGGCGACCTGACTTGGTGATCTTCAAGAGGTCCTCAGCGTCAATTCTTGATGCACGGAATGAAAAACTATACACATGCTGTGATTGTTCCAATTCTTCAAGGGGTTTGATCCTACTTGAGTTGGTCAGGATGCTGCTTGAAGCGACGTCACGCAAGAATTACAAAAACGCAATAGCGCTAGCTGTTTCTTTTATGTAAGCTTGTGACCCCACATGCCTTTAGGATGAACAACTATCAAACATGATTAAAATATTTGAAACACTTATCTGTCGATTTTGTTTAACTACTTGCCTGATTTTGCATTTATGTTGGTTTAAATGTTTTTTTTCATGGCTACTGATTTGTTTCACTGACATGTATGGTTTCTTTATGGTGTGCTTTGTGTTTTCAAATCCCCGCTTAAAGTGCAAGGGAACAGGCGCAACATGTTTCAAGACAACGGCGCCGAAGTGACCGGCTGTCAGGCGGAAGCCTTTAAACCCGGCGACGCCGTGCGGCAAGTCTGAGTCATTCGTATTTGTATAACCGTAACCTTTATTATTATATACGTTTATCATCGGGACTGGTGTGCTGGGATTTCCTCCAAAGCAATCACAATCTTGAATATCCAGAATCAATTTGTATCTGCGCAATTAGCTCTTCTGTCAGTTTCAAGCCTGTGTCAAACATTGTCAAACTTGTCCAAATGGAAGTTCTTGACAAAAGCGCTTGACCTGTGAATAGTCAACCGGGATTGGGAAGGTAAGGTTTCCGCAATCTGCCTCCAAAGGAGTGGCTTAGGATTAGGACATTCCAAATGGCAATGGTGCCACCTGCTGGAGAGGCTCTCCACCAAAGCATTTGCGTTGCGTCCCCGCTTTCGCTTTGGCTTTGGCTCGACTTGGACTTCCAACTCCACGCGCAGAAACACCGGGGTGGCCGGAGTGACCCACTGTCAGTCGCCCGCTCCCTGCCTTGGTTTCGCTCCGAAACAAGACATGATCTTTTGACGACAAAAAATGCATACTGAAGAACACGGCAATTGTCACCAAGTCCGCCAGCTGTCACATCTGAACTTCAAGACAGGCCGCATCACGCACACGCAGCTCCTGATTTGTTCTGCTTCTTGGATCACCGACAGACATCCGCTGGCCCTCAGAAGAACCCCAAGAACAAAAGGAAACTGAAAGCCCACAGAGCTGAGAAAACCCACCAAATCGGGACACCTAAAAATACGACCGTGTCGATCAATGTGCCAAGTTCAGACTTGTACAAGTTGCCTCATGTTCAAGCAAGAGACTTCCATAATAGAAGTATGTCTTGAGACGGCCAGTGCACTTGGCATCGAAGTGTCCTCACTATCGACTTCTAGCAGTTTGATGCGGGGTGCATCTTCAGCCTGCAAGCACATAAGAACCGAAGTACGGAAAAGTGCAAGCAGCGCAGAGCTTGAGAATTCTTCTGACTACAGAATATGTTTCTTCTGACTTTCTGAAAAAGAGCTTAAAGTCCTCTGGCCAAGTTCTGCTGAGGTTTCTTTAAGATCAGCACAAACCAGTATACAAGTATATGCGGTTCTATACCATGCTAAACCTGTTCGTGGAAAAATCAGCTCATTAGTGAAGATCAACTGCTTTGCAGGCCTTCCGAAGACTGTGTTGGGATTCGTTCACTTCTGTCTCAAGCGGTTCCTTCGGCGAAGAGTTCATCTGAAGCTGCTTTGGCTTCAGGTTTTCTACGTTTTCGACTCCTTCATGGCGTTCTAACTTTTCTGCCCTCTCAACTGTCTGAGTTTTTTCCGCCCGGTGACGGTGTGAGGCATCCGTAGCATTCGCAGCATCCTTGGCACCTACACCATGTGGAGCATCTGCCGAAGCTGACGGTCTCGCTTCAGGCCGAAATGTACCAGGTGCCACTGAAGCCACTGCCCCACCTTTCTGGATGCCAGAGGCACCAACGTCACTGGCTCCAGGGCCTCCAGCAGCTCCATCTCCGGCACCGGTATCAGGAACATCCTGGGTTAATTAAAGGACCGGATAACCCCACATGTCAACTTCTTCCAACAAGCAACAAAAGAAAGGTAAAGATGGCATGGGGAAAGCAGGAAAGAGAAAAGAGATGGTGAAGGATTGGTGTGGAGTAAGTTGTGTGTGGAAGAGTAAGTGTGAGTAAGTTGTGTATGAACAAGTTGTGTTGTATGTATGTATGGATGTATGTATGGATGTATGGATGTATGGATGTATGGATGTATGGATGTATGGATGTATGCGTGCATGCATCCATGTATGCATGCATGCATGCATGCATGTATGTATGCATGCATGTATGTATGTATGTAGGGCAAGCTGTTTGCGAGTAAGAAGTTTGTGAGTAAGTTGCTTCGCCTTCTTCGGGTTCCACCGGGCTCTGACAAGTTGTGTCTGGACAAGTTGTGTGATGACAAGTTGCGTGTGGACAAGTTGTGCGTGGACAAGTTGAGGACAAGTTGTGCGTGGACAAGTTGTGTGTGGACAAGTTGTGTGATGACAAGTTGTGGACAAGTTGTGTGTGGACAACTTGTGTGGACAAGTTGTGTGTGAACAAGTGCCTGCCACGCGTGTGATGATGAGAAGTTGTGTGATGACAAGTTGTGTGTGGACAAGTTGTGTTACGTGCGACGCACGAAAGCGGCAGAACACCCTTATTCTAAATATATCGGGGCCCTTTTGCTGAGCCCGCCGCGTTTCAATGCTGGCTGCACGCATCTGGACGAAGGCAGTCAGGGGCTCCAGGTGACTGCGCAGCATGAGTCGTAAACCATGAAGCGAAAGGGCAAGGATTTGACTGACGCTTTCATACCAGCACGGGAAGCCTGAGGAGCTGCATGCAGCCGTTCAACCAACAGCATCTTCTGGTGTTGACAAAGCCCCGGGCGCCGCCTGACCAGCAAATTTCGCGAACTCACGCGCGTTTGCTTGCAGCATACATATAATTTGTACGTTAAGTCCCGGATCCGCCTGATGCAACCAGTGGGATGCCCCGGGGCTCCAAGCCCGTAGTATCGGAGAGCCTCCAAGCATGGAGGTTAAGGCCCTTGTGCCGTTGGCAGCTAGAAGCAGCGCTGCTGAGCCCTCCACAACTTCAGCCACGCCGCTGATGGCTGCCACACCTGTCAATAGCTCAAACATGGTTGGGCTCTGGCAAATGAAGCAGGACGTGAAATAAGAAGCAAACAACAGCAGTCTATGGACGTGTTTATGGTGCTGCTGCTCACGCGAATGAAGCTACAGCAATATTTGCCGAATCTGACCCCCCCTCCGCTTCAGCGACCTCTTGCAACACCATCTGGCTGGAGCCGGACGCCTCGTGGACATCACTCGTCACGAGGATTATTGCAGCTGAATGCCATCCCCCCGAAAGCTTTACAATGCTCTCTGAGGAAGCAACAGCGTTGCCGTGCCAACCCGAACAAAAAGAAAGCGCGCTAGCATGCGCGTGGCACGTGCGCTGGCCTTTCGCGAGAGGAAGCTGCACGGCTGACGCGCCTGGCAATCGGAAGAACCGGCGCAAGCAATGGAACCGGATGGAAGCAACATGCTGCAAAGCCTCTTGTCGAAGGAAGTTTAGAAGTCAAACTTCCGACAATATGGACAGATGAAAAGCAGAGCAGGGAAGAGGCAGAGAGAAGAGAAAGATTAGAAGAAAGAAGAGTAGAAGAGAAAGAGTCAGAAG
>Ga0126342_10006910_pt1 | contig 20205 bp, 15 predicted proteins | sample Cyp1metagenome_FD_92528 | JGI IMG/M metagenome (GOLD analysis project Ga0126342, IMG submission 92528) | Coral microbial communities from Lord Howe Island, Old Settlement Bay, Australia - Cyphastrea 1 metagenome | ecosystem: Host-associated > Invertebrates > Cnidaria > Coral ...
CCTGCCATTTCCCATCTTGGACGTCTGTGTCTTCCTGGAAGTCCCATGTCATGTGTAAATTTGATCACTTATTCCCATGTCATCTGTCAATAAAATGGAAAAATACCTGCCCGTTAGGTCGGCTCATAACTCCCATGTCATATGTTTAAAAAAAAAATCCATAGCAAAATCGATACATAAATCCTATGTAATGTGCCAAAAAACATCGGCTAAATTGGCCGCAAAGTCCCGTGTCATTTGCGCCTAGTATAACATGTCAAGCTGCAAATAGCATCAGGGCTACTTCACTGGCCTGATGCAACTTCTGCGGCCATTCGAAAGACTGAGGAAGTCCAAGATTCCTGCGCAACATGGGGTAGCATAAACCGGAGTCAACCGATTCAGACTCATTCAGAACCTCATTTTCCCTGGGGAACCCACGAACCAATTTTCCAATTTTTCCCTAGTTTCCCCCATGAATTTCGGTACCCACATCGATTTCCAGAGATTTCCCTAAATCCACGAAGGTCACCACGCCTGGCTTCGGTTGTTGGTGGTGAGTTTGTTGGTCTTCTTCCTTCACAGCGCTTGTGTCTGCTTGGGCATTCTGGATCCCAAGAAGGCGCCGTTGTCCGAGCCGAGCCTTCTTGGGATTCCATAGGAATTTTTAGTAGGGATTTCACCACGAGAAATGGTGGTAGAATGGGGATATCATGGGGATAGCTGGTGACCCAGGTGATTTGTTGAGTAGGTTTATAACTAGCTTAGGGCCTGTTACCCAGATGCGAACCATGGTGCTGGAATTTTTACCAACATTTACCCGAACAAAATCACCCAGTTTTGTAGGTAAATATAACATACATGGAGCATATGGGGGTTGAATTTATGGTTAGACAACTCGTCGAGGTTTTAAAACCAACTGATTGCCTAGCACCTTGGAAGAAATGGGGATCCCCCCAAAAAAACACACCTTCACATAGATGAGGCCTAAGATACATTACTAAGAGATATTGAGGGACCAGGGGAATCCACCACCATCAACCCTTACCCGGCCTGGTAAACTAACATAACTGTGGAAAATCACCATGCTATTAATGGGTAAATGCACTATGAATGGCAATTTTCAATATAGCTATATTAGTTTACCAGAGGGTGTTGTTTTTTTTTCGCCCCTAAAGCTGTACCTAATTATAGAGTTTGTCCCTGAGGATCATGAGCTCTCAGATGAATGTTGGCTACCGGTCAAAATGGAAGAGCCTGGGGTTTCAAAAGAAGACATCTCCAGATTCAGCGGAATATGGCGCCCTTTTTTCAGCGTTTGCTAAGTTGGTTGATCAACGGGGGATACAGCGAACAAAGAGGAGGCCCACCTTGTAGGAATAGTAGTATCTATGGGGGGGTTCCTGGGTGTACCCCCAGTCATCATCCATTGATGGATTTTCCATGAAATAAACCATCCAGCTAATTATTGGGGTCCCTCCATGACTTAGGAAACCCCCGGATATAGGAAAGAATTGAAGTTCCTTCACATAAGATGAAGAAACCTTGGTGAAGAATCCCCTAGCAAGGAGCTATTTGGAGGTTTCCTAAAATAGGGGTACCCCAAATGAATGATTTACAATGGAAAATCTTACTAAATTGGATGATTTGGGGGTACCCCTATTTTAGGAAACCTCCATTTCACAAGTGGACATGGCTGAGGCATTGACTGTAGCTGAGATGTGAAATTCCATAAGGTCGTGCTAGTGTCAGATGCTTCAAACCCAATGGCTATGGAGTCAGTTCCCCCTGGTACCCTAACCCAAAAATAGCTGGCAAATTGATCATCCTCTCCCCCTGAAAAGTGGGAAATTCTCGGGCTTTAAGCCCCCAAATCTGAAGACTTTGGTCAACATAGCTGGAAGATCATGCCCAAGGCAACTCCGGTGACCGCTTATGCCACTGATGGCACCACTGAAAGAAGTGTCAGACTGGGTCGCGATCGGAGTCGCGGGATGGGCCGCCCGGCCAAGGCGAGGTCCTCCAGCCGCGGAGGCGGCGCAGCCCAGGGAGGCCATGACGCTGTCTGCACTGTCGTGGTCCGCTTCAAGATGAAATCAGATGTGTTGGACTTCGCTGCAGGTGGCGCGCTACTGGAGCCTCTTGAATGCCCAGATTTCAAGGGTAAGTCGAACTCAATGGATCTTCAATGGGACATAAATTTTGGAAAGTTCCAGACCAGAGTGTCAGACTGGTAAATATCACCATGCAGAGGGTGTTTTTGTAAAACTGGGAACGACCTTCAAATCTTGATCCACACCGGGGTTCTGTACCATTTTGCGTTGTGAAAAACATGTTCGGAGGAGTTGTAAAAGTGTGTCACGTGAAAGGAAACTCTATGTGTCTAGGCTAAAAAATGGTGTGTAGGATGGAACATAGATGATAATATCATATATGATATATACATGTATATATATGATAATATCATATGATATATCATATATATCTAGATGATTCTAGATATGGAAGTGAATGATAATATATATACTATGTATCCTTGCCCATTCTGAAGTCATTCCAGATGACTGATTCAAAAAAAATCAGATGAAAACTTGCATGATCAGAAAATCATAGAAAATCACCCACCATGGATCGGTCCCACAGTACCACCATAAAATCTCATGGTTTACACATGGTTTACACCATGGAGATCGCCCGAAAATCCCTTCGGATTTTCAGGACCGCCGGCGACACGTCTGCAAGACCATCCACTCAGTAGCTCGGAGACCGATAGCAGACCGGTGGAGCAATGGCATGCAGAAAGCTGGTCTCCTGGTCTCCCCCCCAAAAAAATGCAACGAGGACAGAAATGCTGATCCCATATTAGCTCACCATGGTGCTGGTATATTTACCTACAAAACTGGGTGATTTTGGACAATGGCAAATGTTGGTAAACATTCTCAGCACCATGGAGCATATGGGGATGGTTTCATGGCACTTCCATGGTGATGTTCATGGGATTTTATGGTGATTTGATGGGAGTTCATGGTGATGTGACATCTGACACAGATGTAACTACGAACAACAGGGATGGGAATTTAAGCAATCACCCAATTCTACTTGCTGATTAATAAGCCCCCCATTACCCTCCGGTAAATTAACATCACTATGGAAAATCACAATTTGTAATGAGAAAACTCACTATTTCTATGGCCGTTTTCAAGTTCGCAAACTGTTAGTCATTATACCAGAAGCTAAATCCCATTACATCCCATTAGTCATCACCATAGAAATAGTTGATTTACCCATTATTCAGATGATGGTTTTCCCAGTTAATCCATGAAAAATGATGGTTTTCCCATGAAAAATGATGGGTTTCCCATAAAAAATGATGGTTTTCCATCGTTTTTTGAGCCACGATAGTTCGATGGAAACGATCCCCCAAGAGATCCCAAAGTCCTGTCCAGATTTTTGGCTGGTCCACCGTAGTCAACCCACTGTTGGAGTTCAACACATACACTGGTGAATAGTGATGGTTAATAGGGTTTAAAATAGGGTATAAACCAACAAAAATAGGTTATACATGATGGTTATATTTCTGGTTGGTGGTTTGGAACCATGGATTTTTATGTTCCATTTCATATATGGGATATATAATCCGAAACCCATTGACGAACTCCATCATTTTTCAAGATGGGTATATGGCACCACCAACCAGAATGTAATATACGTCAACATGAGATAAATAAGTGTAATATACGTCAACAGAGTCAACAAGAGATTGCTTCTCCAAGAAAAAATGAAATGAAAATCATCACAGTTCAGCAATGCGCGAGGATGGTGTTGAGGGAACTTAGTGTGGGTAAGTTTTGGACAGTTCCAATCAACATGTTTGTTGCGATTTGAACTGGTGTAGATTGGATCCAAGTAGGGTAAAATGTTGCAAGAAGACATACCACAAGAAGGTGCTCTTTTTTTAAGCCAAGTTGGTTTCAACCCCATGAAAACTAGTTACTAGTTCAATATATCAACCATGAATCCTTGTTAACCCATAGTTACAGTTATAAACCTACAGTTATGGTCATTTATTAGTTTTAAGTACTAAGAAAATCCCCTCGAAATAGAATGTTTTTTTTTTTTAATCCCATAGAAATAACCAGTTACTGGTAGCCATGGTACCAAAACTGTACCTGGAGCTAACAAACCATTGGGTGCCACCAGGTATGGTTGGGGTTGCATCGGTTGCATCCCCATGACTGGCAATCAAGAACTACTCACAATGATTGTTGATAATTATGTTCAAATCCCCATTGAAACTCCATTGTCTATATATGTAGATATATCATTAAATAGCAGTTTATATATTATATATGTATATATATGATTATATATGTATACATATATATATATATGATTATATTTCATTAAAACATATTATATATCATTAAAACATGTTTTCAATGCCCCTGTCATGTGGCAAATCCACGGGCCTCTCCCTGCAGGTACAACACAAGACAGGGGCCTCACATGGTTTGGGTGGTCCCTGCGGAGAGAGCTGAAAGGCGAGATGGGCTTGGAAGATGATCTTTGGAGGGGCCCCAAACATTGTAATTTGGTTCATAAACCCCATGAATACTATAGTTGTTTGCGTATCATAAACCATAGAATTCAGCCACTTATCTTAGGCAACTGAACGTTATGTAAGGAGCCCCACATTGTATATATATATAAATATGTATATATATATATAAATATGTATATATATAAATATGTATATATATAAATATATATATATATAAATATGTATATATATATATATATATGTATATATAGTTATATTATCATATAGTCATATAATGGTGGGGGGCAGCGGCAGTGTTGTTGAAGTCTCTTTTTTGCGGCGCAGGTGAATCCTCGGTGCATTCCGAGCGCTGGATTTGAGCCGAGTGGAACCAAAAGAGGTCGTTTTTGCCAACCTTTTGCAGTAGAAATGCTTCTACAATGTGGGGCCCGTTTACGATAGCTAAGTTGGTGCAAATCACTACAACCACTAAGGTTTATGGTTGTTATAACTATAGCTTCTGTCATTGGATTGGTTTATGGGAAAATTTACAGGAAACCCTTATATTTCATGGGGAAAACGATGGTTTCCTGTAGATTTCCCTTTCAACTTTATCATCCAAGGATTCTGGGTTTTCCAGAATAATCCCATCACCCTAATATGTGTAAATCTCTACTAGATCATGGTTTCTGGGAGCGTTTTATTTTTAGGATTACGGGATTACCAAGCCATGGAAAGGATTATCATACCTTGGATAAACCGGGAAGTTAGTAATCTTATTTGGTTGGTGGTTTGGATCATGAATTTTATTTTTCCATATATTGGGAATGTCATCATCCCAACTGACGAACTCCATCATTTTTCAGAGGGGCAGGTATACCACCAACCAGTTACCCTGTGGTAATTTAACATGGCAATTGAAAATGGCCCATAGAAATAGTGGATTTACCCATTGAACATGGTGATTTTCCATAGTTTTCCATAGGTTTTCCAGCTCTGACCACCAAAAATTTCTTCAGTTTCACCTCATGTCGCGGATCATCGCTACCAAGATAGCTAGATGAGCCATGAAAAACATCCCCTGGTTTTTCATTGATCTGTTGGGACTACCTAATTTATTGATGTTTATTGTGGAAAAACCAGGGGACTACCTAATTATTGGGGAATGTTGGGACATAAATAATAATTCTGCTATATGATCATACCTAATTTATTGATATTTATTGGGGAATGTGATGAAATATGTGATAATCATTATCATGGAACCTATCAAACAGCTGGACAGATGGGAGAACTGGCTCAGTTCTTCGCCCCTGTGTTCGTTTCAGGGGTAGAAGCAATGACCGCATGAGGTTGTTGGTGATTGTCAAAGGTGAGGTCCTACTGACACTAGATTGAATCATTTAGTCATATTTAGTCATTTCTATTCTATACTTCGCTTTTCATATATGACTCCTGGTTGGTTTGGAGCATTTTTATGACTTTCCATTAATATTGAGAATGTCATCATCCCAACTGACGAACTCACCAACCATCATTTTTCAGAGGGCTAGGGCTCAACCAAGCGGCACGGCACCATTTCCCACCACAGAGGTTGGATCGTTCGGTCCAGCAGCTGGCAGCTGCACGCTTTCAGTTGCAACAGATCGGCCTGGGGGCCTAGGGGCCTGGCCTTTGCTCAGAGCATCGACTGAGGGTTTCCTAAGGCATGCTGGTACCCCAATAGCTGGTTTATTTGAATTTATGTTCCATGGATGATTTAGCGGTAAGTTCAGTTTATTGAAATTCCTGTTTTTTTTAATTGATAACCTTAGGTAGGCTGTGTGATTCTAGGATTATTTTAGACTTTATGATTCTAAGGGAGGATTGTCAGAATTGCTATGTGCTGATCTTATTATGTAGGATTATAAATTACAATTATAAAGCTATGAATGTAGGAGTATCATAGGATTGAATGTGTTTATATGTACAGCTATGACTATCATATTAACACCATATAATCGATATCATGAATCTTATATTGTAGCCACCATGAAAAAGCCACATTTAAAGATTACCATCGCATAGCTACTATGATTAAAGAATGCGACACTAAATGTCATATGAAGTCATCATGGTCATAGCTAGTATAGTCGTTATATCATTGTCATCGTTGGCTATGGCAATCAGGACTAATGCTATCCCATATGCTCCATGGTGCTGGAATATTTACCAACATTTGCCCGAACAAAATCAATCAGTTCTGTAGGTAAATATACCAGCACCATGGTTCGCATATGGGTTACTAACCACTATTAACCAACCACAACCATCAATACCATGAATACCATTCATCATTACCACTATCAACCATTATTAACCACTATTGATCACCATTAATCGTGGTAAATTATAATAATCGTGGGACACAATGTCACAAGCCCAACCATTTGACCAGGGGATACATGCCAGTGATTCAGGGATGAGACCAGTCGACCAGCGACGATTTCGTTCGTTGTGACCCAACTGGAGTTCCAGTTCGTACAAGGTGGTGCCCCCCCCAGTTATAAATTGGTTATAAACCCATGAATACTATAGATATATATCAGCAACAAAAACCATAAGTATTGGAGTTATGTTCACCAACTTAGCTATCGAACGGGGGCACCACCTTGTAGTGAACAAAACCCTGCTTCAACCATGCTGGACCATGCTGATTTAATCTGCTTGGTGGTTTTGAACCATGGAATTTTATGAATTCCATAATATATGAAATTCCATAATATATGGGAATGTCATCATCCCAGCTGACGAACTCATATTTTTCAGAGGGGTAGGTATACCACCAAGCAGTAATTGATACACTAAATTCGTCCGGATTTTAAGGGTGATCCATGTCACTTCCTCCGGAGCCGTTTTCGCTCAGAACGACGACTTCCGACTCTTATTGTAGCTATCCCTTCGACGCAATGAAGTCAGTGATTGCTGCCTCCGTGATCGCTGTGACCGATGCCATCGTGATGCATGTGGGTGAGTCTGTGGGCTACAACTTTGGAGTCTTGGGACGCAAGTGGCGGATCCACTGGACTTTTTTTGGGGTGTCATTTGGGTCATGTGCCATTTATATACTAAATTTATATACTATATTTCAATCTACAATATTCTACAATACTCCCAATGTTTACAATGTAACAATCCCTACTAACCATTTGGGAGTAGTGTAGAATATTGTAGATCATCCCAAGTACACAATATAATAGTAAATCACAAGTTGGATCAAGCTGGGCGTGCTGAATTATATGGTCAAACCGCAGTCATGTTGCGGGTACAGTCGACTGGAGTTTTTGAGCCCTAGATTCTATACTGGTTGGTGCTTTCAAACTTTTTTCATCTTCCATTTCATATATGGGATGTCATCCTTCCCAACTGACTAATAACTCATATTTTTCCAGATGGTTATTGCACCACCAACCAGCCATGGCATGATGTCCTGACGATGAACAGATCCCACTTAAATAGCACAGATCCGTTGAACTTTTCCGAGATTCGACGCTGAGTCAAATCCCAAAAAAAACTGCAAAAAAAACAGTCAGCAGATGTTGATCCAAGTCATTTTTTATAAGATCCAAGTGATGTTTGAAGTTTGATCCAAGTTGAATGACAAAAATCCGAAAAACTTTACAATTTCCAGTGATTTCAGATCCAAGTCAATTGATTTAAGATGTTCTCTTTCTTTAAAATTGTAATCTTCAATTACTAACAATCACTAAGATCTTCTGTCTTGGTTTACAATTTCCAGTGATTGTTTAGTAATTGAGGCAATCCCTGCCATGGGCCTAATCCAGACACCTTCCATACCTTAGGTACCTGAGACTTGGAAGAATACGCCACTTAGTACCTGCTTAATAACCCAAGTATGTCTCCTAAGTGAGTCAATTCATCTATAAATGGGTTATAAGTGATAGTCATAACTTTAGAACTCTAGCGGTTAGCCGCGGATCCTAAGTAGGTGATCCTCCAAGTAGGCGACCGATGACAAAATGTGTGGTCCGTCTATCTACATCACATTGGCGAGGTCCAACGTTTCCTAATATTGTTTGCTAAATACCCCATGAAATTACAGCATCTCATTGTCATATCCCATGATCAACTCAATCTCGTGCCAAATATACTGCTTTTACAATCCATTAACATCCATTATCCATTGAGTTAGTTATATGAATGGCCGTTATTGCATCCATATCCATGGGATATTAACATCCATGTTAAAATTAACATCCATTATCCATTGAGTTGATCAAGCCATTAATAATACCCTCTGGTTATTCAACATGGAAAATGGCCCATAGAAATAGATGATTTCCCAGCTATAAACCTCCATTTATGGTTGGGATTTTCCATGGCGATGTTAAATAACCAGAGGGTAAGTGGATATAACTATGATGCAACTGATAAATGATGCTGGATTGATGATTAGTTCGGGTGTTACACTCCAATGTTTGATTGGGGGATAACATCATGATCAAGCCATTAATAATACCCCTGGTATATCAGATGGTATAGTTATTAACAATACTGTTTATCAATAATTATTCTTAATCATATCCCTATTATAAATCCCTATTATCCTATCATATTATCAATAACCAGATGGTATCCCATGAATAATATCCCATTAATAACCATGAATTACAGCCAATAAATAATATCCCATTAAAAAAACAGCCATGGGCCAACCATCCTTGAGTTGATCCCCATCAACACCCCCATAACCAGGATCTGCCAAGTGCCCATGCGTGGGCTTGGCCGGCTTGGACGGAACGACCACAGTCACTTGGATCACTTGGCGGGCCGTTGGCTCGTTGGGGGTGACCATAGGAAGCAGCTGTAAATTCCATGACCATAGCTATGACTGGTTGGTGGTTTCAAACATTTTTTATTTAGCTTCTGGCCCAACGCCCTACCAGCTGGGGAAGCGGTGCAAGCCAACCGTTGGGTGGGTGTGGGCACTCGGTCATGGCAGCCATGTTGTGGGGTGACCCTGGAGTTGCGAGATCATGGAGGTGGAATCCAGATACACCACTTGGGATGAAAGTGGATCTGGTCGCAGACGTGGTGTCTTACAGTGGAGGTGGAGCATTGGTCAATTTGGTTCCTGGTGGTCCTCAGGCAAAGATCTTCGGTGTTCAGGTGCCATCAGATTGCTGCTGCCTTTCAGTTTACGATGCCAAGCTGCTGGACAAAGTGCCCTTCTTGGTATTCGATGTTTCTGAACCAACGGACGTGATGTACCATCGTCGATGCAACAGGGATGATCTCTTCAATATCACTGAACTCTGCTGTGGTATTGGAGTCGGTGCCTATGGTTTCATGGAGGCTGGGATGAAATTGGTCGCAGCGGCGGACTGGTCAGGACCATTTACAGAGGCTTTCGCTGAAATTCACCCTCAGGTACCGGTGGTTCATGGGAACATTTGTGACAAAGCCACGGTGACGAAGCTGCACAGTCTTCATGACAGGCCTACAGTTTTGATGAGCGGGTTTTCTTGCCAACCATTCAGTTCTGGCGGTCAGCAGCTTGGAGCGTTGGATCAAAGGTCCAATACGCTTGAGCAGAGCCTTTTGGTAGGACACATGTTGCGCAGTCCGATTTTGGTGCTGGAGTGTGTACAGGATGCAAGCACTAATGCCATGGTTAGGAACCAGGTAGATCGTTTTCGACTTGAGTGCGGGTTTCACCTTTCTGAAGTGACGCTGAAGCTGGAGGATGTCTGGGTTTCCAGGCGTTGCCGATGGTGGGCAGTCCTCTCAGCCAGTTTCATAGGTCCGATCCCCCTCAAAGCATTCGTGCAGTCGATGCATCCGGCCATTCCGCGTCATGTCCTGTCCAGTCCCGTTGTCTTGTCTCCTGAGGCCTTGAGTCAACTTGAACTGACAGGTGCTGAGCTTGAAGCTTTCCTCACCTATGAGCCGAACTTGTCCAAGTTGTTGCTGCGTTTGGACTCCAAAGGACCTACCGCTCTGCACTCTTGGGGTTCACAAGTGGTTGGATGTGAATGTTTGTGTCGGTCCAGCGGCTTCAGTGCACAAACCCTCTCCACCAGAGGTATCTTTGGAATTTTGCTTCCTGTTCAAGGTTCTGGTGCCTCTGACCATTTGCGTGTGCGTCACCCTCATCCGATTGAAGTTGGATTGCTCAATGGAGTGCCGGCCAACTCATGGCCTGATAATCTCAGGTTGATCCTTGCGGGCTTGGGGCAGATGTGCAGTCCTTTGCACACGGTCTGGATTGGATCCCAACTTCAACTGCACCTTGACATGGTCTTCAACGGTTCCAGCCAAGTTGATCCCCAGTATCAGTTGGACTCTTTGCGTGCCTTGGTTTTGGAACATGCCTTGGCTGTGGACTTTGAACCTGTGTTGCCAGCGGACTTGCCTGAGCCACCTGTTGAGCTTTCCATGGACTTGCCATTGGACGACCCTTCCCTTGCCCCGTGGTCCAAGTTCCGACATGAAGGTGGTGATGATTCAGTGACTCTTGTCCTTGCTGATGAACTTGTCCCACTTTGCTTCCGGCTCTCCGATCTGGATGACACTGTTGCAGCGGTCCTTGTGGCTTTCTGTGAGCTGTCTGGCCATTCTGCAGAGCGGGCTCGTGTAGTGGACTGTCAATCTGGCCTGACCTTGTCCCTTGGTCATCATGCTGCTGGCTTGTGCCTTTGGATTTCGCAGGACCCGTTGGAAGTTGTGCAACCGAAAGAGGAAAGTCTGCTGGCCGACCCACCGTCGACTGAACTTGATGACCCTGTGCCATCACCTGCAGCAGCCGATGAAGGTTCCCATGCTCTGATTGAGGTGCCTAGCTCTTCCAGCGTTCACGTGCCCGTCCGTCCTGAACCGTTGACTGCGTTGGACTCATCCCGTTTGGTCTCTGTCCCTCCGCCTGCTGTGTCAGATGTCCCGACCCTTGATGCCCTCCGACGCCAGTCTATTGACTCCAAGTCGCGCAAGCAAATCCTGGCCAATCAAGGCATCTTGTGGGCTGATGATGAGCTCATTTGGCATGTCTCTCAGATGTTGCAAGCTGCCCGCAAGCCATCCTGGGTCTTGCTGGATCCCGTGATCACAGCTGAAGCCCTCAAAAGACCAAGCAGTGGACTTATCTCTTCATGGCTTCGCACCTTGCCTGTCAAGCCTACGGCCATCCTTGGACTTGTCATGTTTGAAGGCCATTGGACTCCTTTCATGTGGACTTGGACTCCTTCTTGCATGATTGCGGCCAGTTGGGATATCCCTGGATCTCCACCGAAGGAGTTCTCTACCCTGCACACAGCTCTGGCTTTGGTCGTTGGTGCCCGGACGTACACTGCCCACGTCGTTCATCGGAAGTTTGCTGTGGACTCCTACTGTGGAATTTGTGCCTTGCGTTTCTTGGATAGCATGATCCGTGGCAAAATGCTTCCAACGGACTTGTCAGAGTGTCAGTACCTCCATTCGGTTGGTCGCTCTCTTTTTGTGGCCCATTTGGATTCCTTCCCTGAGGTGCCCCGTCCTTGGATGTTTGGAGCTGGTCTCGATGTCAAAGCTGCTGAGCGACTTCACAACTTGCTGCTTGAGCATGGTGTTGATCCCAACCAGGTCAAAGCCAGGTCAAACTTGCTTCTGCAGGCCATCGGAGTTGCCACTGCGCGAAAGGCCCTCACAGGTGGTCAGCCATGGAGGTCTTTGAAGCAAGCCACTAATGGATGCAAGCCTGTCTTCCAACTGGTGTTGCCTGAGGAGCTGGAGCTTTCCGTCCAGAAGAAAGCAGAGCAAGGTGGACTGCGTGGCAAACGCAAGAAAGCAGCAGGCCCTTCAAAACCTCCCCCGAAGCCAGATGCACCCGCTGCCCTTGACCCACTGAAGCTCTCCATTGAAGAGGATACTTTTGTGGCTCCTGATGGTACTGTCTTGTCTCAGCTGCAGATGACCCACATTGGCCCTTTGGCTGCTGGCGTTGCCCTTGTCTCCTCTGATGAAGCTGCTGCCTATCTGAAGGCATCACAACTGGTCTCGCAAGGACCCTTGGCTCTTTTGGTCTTGAACGTCGAGGAGCTCACTGTGCCCACTACCCTTGCTTGGTGTTCTGTTCGAGCCGTCCTGCGTTGCCAAGCCAATGGTGAGCCTCTGATTGCCCCGTGTGTCCTTGTTCAGCTTGGTAAGTTGCCTGTGTCCCTCAAACCGGCTGAATCCCTGCCAGCTGTCATGCATGCTGAGGCCGCTTGTGTCAAGCTTGCCCTCTATCGTGATGCTATCGAAGGTGACTGGCAGCTGGTGGTGCAAAGCCCTGTCAAGTATGCCCTGGGTCTCCTTGAGCCGTTGCAGTCATGTCTGGCGCGTTCTTCGGGCGGTGTCTGTTCCTGTTTGAAGTGGCACCCTTCTCCTGATGACTTGGTTGCTGACCCTGTCATTGATGTCTGGCGTCGCCAATGGCTCTCATCTTCTTTCCGGCCAGTCGCTCCGGCACAAGCTGACATCTTCATTGTCAATGTGCGCATCCTGGAGTCTGTTTTTGATCGGGTTTTGACTTGCTCCGGCAGAGGTGGGCTTTTCCTTGAACCCCGTACTTTGGATGGTCGTGATCCTTTGTTGGATTTCCAGGTCATTTGGTTGGCTAGGACGCCCTTGGAAGAGCTCCACAGGCTCCAACAATGCAATCCCCAAATCCGAGGCCTTGCCAGACTCGGATCCAGACTTGGCATCCGATGCCGGGTCATTGATGCCCCTGACCTTGCCAAGACCTTGAAGCCGAACTCGGTCTTCCTCGCTGCCGGAGCCAAGTTGATGTTCGAAGTGGGGCCGCTGCCTTTTGGCATGGACAGGCTCTCTGTGAGCAAACTCTGTGGCAGCTGGCAGTGGCAGGCCAGGCCGCTGCATCCAGCCCGGGCAGCTGAAGGACATCTGGGCAACATCTGGTTGGTGCAGTCGAGCGCTCCGCCGCCCCAAACGGTGGTGAGATACCAAGGCAGCGAGATTGTCATTACGTCGGTCCCAGACAAGCAGCCAGCGGCGAGCCCCGTCACTCCCAAGGTTGTTGGCTCTGTCGCCACTGTCAAGATGTGTTCAAAAGACGCTGCCCCTCCTGGGCTTGATCCTTGGATTTTGAATGACCCTTGGGCCCCTGCTGGTGTTTCTGTCCCTCCAAAGGCCGTCCAATCTGCTGATGCCTCACTGAAGGACTTTGAGTCCCGCATCGAAAAACCGATCCTTGCAAAGCTCCCATCGCCTGGAATGGAAGTTGACAGCACAGGTGAGCAGGAGGCCAGGTTGATTGCCCTTGAGCACCAGGTCCATGCCCTCACAGCTGGCCAGCAACAGTTGGATCAGAAGGTGGAAGAAAGCATCTCACGTCAGGATTCTCAATTCCAGACGTTGCACACCCAGGTCAACCAACAGATGGAATCACATGGTCATCAGATGCAGTCACTCTTTTCGTCGCAGATGCAGCAGATCGAGGCCTTGCTTTCCAAGAAGTTAAGGACTGAATGACGGTTCCGCCACGCCCCTGATCTCTTCAGGGGTGGTGGCCCCTGTCCCAGGTCTCCCTGGCATGCTTGGTTCCTGCTCCTTTGGATCCTTCTGGTGATCGTTTGTGGCCCTGTCCTTGAGTGCATGGTTGGCACCCGTTGCATTGGGTTTTGGCTTGGTAGCAGCACGTTCTGTCCTTGCCTTTTGACTGCCTTGCGTATGGTACCTTGGCTCCCTTCGTTGCTCTGGTGTTCCCTGTTGGCGTTGCTCAGCTTCTTTGTGCTCCTCCTTGCACAGGTGATGACCAGTCGATTTTGGATTTCTGTGGTGAACAGCAGACGCTCTCCGTTCTCTGCGTCTAAGCTGTGCCTCTGGGCTTCTTTCCTTTCTCTCTGGGGTGTTGGTGAAGCTTTGACTCCGGGACCATCCTTTGTCATTGGGGTGGCCAACATGAATGGTCTCAACAACAAAGCTTTTGGATTTGCTGAATCAGATGTTGATGCCTGGATTTTGTCTGAGACCCACTTGACCAAGGGTGGCATCTCCACGTTCCGGTCCCAGCTTCGCCAAGCTCATTCACCATACACTGCTTTTGTCCATGGGTGTCCGGTTGCTCCTCGGTCAGTCACTTCCGACATTGGCCAGTTTTCGGGAGTTGGTGTGCTGACTCATTTTCCGTCCCGTCGTTTGCCGCACTCCTGGCCTGATGTTGCGTTCAACTCTGGGCGGCTTTTGTGCTCGGGTTTTTGTGCCAAGGGGGTCTGGATTTCTGGGGTCACTTTGTATGGTACGCCCACTGGTCCAACGCACGTGAATGGCCGTGAAGTCACTGATGAGCTGCTGGGTTTGGCTCTTGAACGAGTCCTTCAACTCACTGGACCCCGCTTCATTGCAGGTGACTTCAACCATGATTTAGATCGGCTCTCAACGATCGCAACCATGGAACGTTTGGGCTTTCGTGACATCCAAGACATCAATGCAGAGCGTACCGGTGTCCTTCCTGTCGCTACTTGCCGTGGTAAGACACGTCGTGACTACCTGTTCATCTCCCGTGAATTGGCTCTGCTGTTTCAATCCTGCCATGTGGACGACGACTCGATCTCTGATCATTCCTACTTGATTGGTCATTTCCAGGGAGATCGTGACGCCTTGGATCGGTTTGTTTGGCCCACCCCTGACCCGATGGAATGGACTGATCCTTCTGTTCGTGCTTGTGTCTCTCAACAGCTGTTTGTCCCTGGTTGCAGCCTGGATTCCGACTATGAGGCTTTTTGGCAAGAGGTTGAATCCCACAATAACACTGCCCGTCTGCGTCAACTGAAACCAGTGGTCCGAGCTATGACCGGCCGTGGTCGCCAACAAATGCCCCAACGTCGACATGGCCAGCTTGCCCCCACCAAAACCAGCCGACCAGGAGATCGGCAGCCTGCCTTTCTTGGTACCTGCATCCAACATGCCCAGTGGCTTAAGCAGCTGCGTCGCCTTCAATCGTATGTCCGTCTTTCCCGCTCCGGTGTTGCCTCGGCTGCTCACAGAGCCCACCAGTATGGTCTTTGGACTGCCATCTTGCGTTCACCTGGGTTCTGTCCGTCCTTCCCTGATTGGTGGTCGCAGCGTTCCCTTGCTGTTGGTGATCCTGCGTTTGTTCCTGTGACGCCCCCGGACCAACATGTGGCTTGGTTGTTCTATGCCGGTCTTGAAATGGACTTTGAACAGCTTGAAAAATCGCTTCACACTGCTCGTTCGCATGCTCACAGATTGGCCAAAGCTTCGGACGTGTCTGCCATGTACCGCTCTGTCCAACGTGATGCTCCTGTGCAGGTCGATTCCCTTGTTGGCGTCAAATTTGCCTCTGTGATGGAAGTCGATGAGGATGAATGTGCCGTGGTGACTGACAAAGTTGTCGATTGGAATCTCGACGCCCCTTTGGCTCATCGATCAGGCCCTGTCTCTATCATTCATGCTGAAGAGGACAAGGTGTGGGTTGATTCTTGTGGGGGCTTTCAAGTGGGTGATAGGCTTTCACAGTCTTCCTTCACCACTGCTCTTCCTGCGTTGTTTGATGCTTTCGAAACCTACTGGTCTGGACTTTGGAACAAACATGTGGCTGTCCCGGACTCTCAGTGGGACGACATTGTGCGGTTTGCGACCTCCCAATTGCGACCACTTACACCTTCACGACCCAAGTTCTCCGTCAACTCTATCCGCAGATGCCTGAAGCGCAAATCTTCCAGGTCTGCCACTGGGCTCGATGGAGTCTCTCGTTTGGATTTGTTGGCATTGGGAGACGCAGACCTTCAGCTCCTCTTGCGCACTCTTTCCTGTGCTGGCCAAACTGGAGCCTGGCCACAGCAAGTCCTGAATGGGTATGTGCGGTCGTTGGCCAAAACGGAAGATCCATTGGAGGTCGGGCATTACCGCCCTATAACTGTTTTCTCACAATGGTACAGAGCCTGGAGTTCCATCTCAGCTCGACATTGGCTTGCACAACTCTCCCAGGTGGTGGATCCTTTCTTGTGTGGCAATGTGGTTGGATGTCGGGCTGGAATGGTTTGGAGACATGTGTTGGAGCAGGTTGAAGCAGCCCACCGAGATCAAACTCCAATTTGTGGCTACTCTGCAGACATCGTCAAGGCTTTCAATGTCCTACCAAGGCGACCGGTTTTCATCGCTGCAAAGCTTCTTGGCCTTGATCAGGCCACTTTGGTTGCTTGGGCCGGTGCTCTGAGTGGCTTCGTCAGGCACTTTGTGGTCCGCGGCTCTGTTTCGCCGGGAGTGGATTCTCATAATGGTTTTCCTGAGGGGTGCGCCATGTCTTGCGTTGCCATGTTGCTCCTCACGCAACTCTTCCACAAATGGATGGTGGCCTGCAATGCCATGTTCCGGCCTGTTTCGTATGTGGACAATTGGGCTGTCTTGCTGCACAACGTGGATCATATGCGCCAAGCCACTGAGGCTGTGGACCGCTTTGCAGATATGCTCCAAGTCCAGCTTGATGCCAAGAAGTGCTTTGCTTGGTGTTCCCATGCTGATGGCCGCAAAACCCTCCGAGCCCAAGGCTTTCGGGTTCTTCTTGGTGCCAGGGAGTTAGGTGCACATGTGGTTTACACAAGGCAGCTGGCCAACAAGACCGCCGTGGACCGCTTCAAATGCCTTGATGACTTTTGGGCCAAATTGACCTCCACTTGGTGCACCTTCCGCCAGAAACTCCTGTTGGTTTCCCGTGTCGCTTGGCCGAGGGCAATGCACGCCATTTCTGCTGTTGTTGTGGGCCGGAAACATTTTGAGAGTCTTCGTACTCAAATGATGCAGTCCCTCCATCTTCAGAAGCCAGGTGCTAACCCGGTGCTGCAATGTGGCCTCGAAGGCCTTACTGTGGACCCCCTGGTCTTTGCTGCCGTTGAAACTTTTCGTGATGCTCGTGCGTTAGGAGTGGATTTCAGTGTCGTCCATGACTTGAATGCTGGCCCTTTTGGCTGTGATGAACCACAGTTCAATTCTCTTTCTGAGATTCTCTGTCAACGGCTCCATCAGGTTGGCTTTACCCCTCACCCTCATGGGCTTGTTGCGGATTCTGTTGGTCTGTTTCGGTTCTTGGAGTGTCCCTTTGGTGAGCTGATGCAGCGCTTGCAACTTGCCTGGACTTCAATCATGGCAGTCCACGTCCAACATCGGCCGTCTTTCCGTGGATTCCAATGTGTTGATGTGGCCTTGACAAGGAAAGCCTATGCTGAGCACACCCCGTATGACCAAGGCATCCTGCGAAAGCACCTGCATGGTGCTACTCTCACCAATGCCCATGCCCAGCACTGGTCTGACAACCGCAGCGACCTTTGCATCAAATGTGGTTCCTTGGACTCTTCTCGACACCGGCTTTGGGAATGTCCTGCCACACAACATTTCCGTGATTCATTGCCCCTTGACTTTGTTGCCGCTGTGCCCTCCCTTCCTGCTGTGGTGACTGAACACGGCTGGACTTGGCGCCCGTGTTTGGCCAATGCTTGGCTCAAGTACTTGGATTCCCTTTCCTGCGATGTGGTTTTCCAGCCTTGTGGAGCCTTGCCGTCGGTGCTTGACGTCTTCACTGACGGCTCCTGTTTGTTCCCTACCTGTCCGTCCTTGCGTGTTGCCTCGTGGGCTGTCGTCTTGGGTCTTCCTTTTCGTTTGGACTTCAGTGCCCTCGACTTTCAACCGCTTGCTGGTCAGCCGCTGCCTGGCTTGGTGCAAACTGCCTACCGAGCTGAGCTGTACGCAATCATGACAGCTCTCAAGTTCGCTGTCAAGGTCAAAAGAGGTATTCGGATCTGGACTGACTGCCAGAGTGCCCTGGACGCCTTTGCCTCACACGTGCGTGATGGGATTCCTGTACGTGCCAATTCCAAGCACTGTGACCTCCTGTTTGCCATCCAGCGCCTTGCCTCTGAAGTTGGATTTGGCTGCGTTGAAGTTCTCAAAGTTCCTGCACACGCTCCGCAAGAAGCCTTTGACAATGATCTTGAGCGCTGGCTGGTTTGTGGCAATGGAGTTGCTGATCGGGTGGCAAAGGCAGCCAACACGGCGAGGGACCCAACCGCCTGGTCATTGTGGTCGGCCTTTTCGGAGCAGCTTGAACTGTGCCAAGAGCAGGCCACGTTAGCTCGGTCTCACATCCTGGCCGTTTCCAAATTTTGGAGCGATGCTGCAGAGACACCAATGCCGGCAGTGCCTCAAGTTTCCAGGCCCATGAGGGTTGCCAGAACCACCCCTGAGCTCGTGTTGGAGATGCCCCAGGAGTTAGCCCTGTCTGGCTCGGCCTTTCGTCGGTTCTTCGGTCTGGACTTGTTTGTCAGTGTCTCCCGATGGATTTCACGCATCCGTGCACCCGAAGCCGCCCTGCAGTGGATTTCGTTTCACCAGCTGTACATCAGTTTCCAGAAACGTGAAGGTCCCATCCATGTGTTCAAGGTTGGTGGTCAATGGAAGGTGGAAACTGGTGCTGTAGCTTCACTCTCCAACCACCAGAAGTTGGGTCCAAGAGTGAAGTACTTCCGACTGATGCTCCAGCAGTTTTTGAAGGACTGTGGTGTCCGCTTTGTGACAGCAACTGTGCGCCCGGCCTCTCAATGGGTCTGTTGTTTCAAGGGTTCGTTAGCGTTTGGGATCACTCCTGAGGAGTACAGTTTTGTGGAGGGCTTTTTGGCGTCACAGTTGCTGGAACCTTCATCGGGTTCTGGGAAATCCCTGGACCGGCTCCGACTTTAGGTCACTTCCGTAGGCTTGCGTTGCGCGACCCAGCCATGCCCCGGAAAGCCGCGAGTAAAACATTTTTTATTTTTCCATATATTTGGAAGAATCATCCCAACTGACTAATACTTTTCAGAGGGGTTGAAACCACCAACCAGCTATAGTGTGGGGCCCCCAAACGTTACAAGTTGGTGCATCACCCCATGAAGACTATAGTTATAACATGTTATAACAACCATAAACCATAGTGAAATTGGAGGTATGTTCACCAACTTAGCTATCTTGGGGGCCCCACATTTTTTCAGGAGTTTAGTCAATAAATGATGCAAATGGATGGGATATCATAAGCTTATTATGGGTTTACACTATCAATTAAGTGGGAATCCTTTCTGACCCAACCAGAAGGATAGGTAGTCCTGGGAAACCTGGAGATGGAGTGGTTTGGGTTGCAAAAAACCTGAGGAAAATTCAGGAAACATTGCGGTTTGCATCCCCAACCAAAAGGATAGGTAGTAGAATGTCCTTTGTTTTTTTTGCTAGAAATGGAAAATATCCATAATCTGCCAAAGATTCATTCTTTGTGAACTACCAAAGATGGACCATGTTTGATTGTTCAGTAGTAGTTTCTCTTCATGTTTGATGGTGTGTCCTGCTCAAATAACCATTGGTCTTGCTTCCATCGCCATGTTTCACGACAAGACCACCATGTGTTACCTGTTTTGTTTGGATAAAACCACCATTTTGGCGCCATTTTACATCATCCAAAAGCATCATTTCTCCCCAGTTTTTCCCACATTTCTTCGCCTTCAACGGACCTCCACGGGGCGACGACAGGTGAAGCTGGACGCGAACACCTCGGTGGACTACCCCGGCAGCTTCGCGGCCTACTGCAGGGCCTGGGATAACGGTCGCAACAACGTGAGTTGCAAGGAGGGACAGGAGCCCGGAAAGGCGCCTGGGAAGGGAAAATCTGGGGA
>Ga0126342_10006911_pt1 | contig 20205 bp, 19 predicted proteins | sample Cyp1metagenome_FD_92528 | JGI IMG/M metagenome (GOLD analysis project Ga0126342, IMG submission 92528) | Coral microbial communities from Lord Howe Island, Old Settlement Bay, Australia - Cyphastrea 1 metagenome | ecosystem: Host-associated > Invertebrates > Cnidaria > Coral ...
AAAAAATATTATAAAAATTAAAAAGACCAAAAAAAAAAAGAAAAAATGTGAAGAAACATAAAAAAAAAAAAAAAAAAAAAAATGTGTTGGTTGGTTCTTGTGTGTGGCCCGGAACAATGATGCAATTATGCAACATTTCCATGGTTTCCACACATTGCAAGCCTGCCCGCCCGTGCCAGGGAAGGGGGGTGCATTTTGCCCACGCGTCATGAAAACAATTGGCCCAGTTTTGCAACCCAACGCCACTGACAGTTTCAAATTCAAAGCTAAGGTGCGCAATTGGGAGGCAGTTGGAAAACCAAGCTGAAGAGAATTGGGACACAAGCGGATGGCAGTTGGGAAATAGTTGGGGGACCACATCTGGGAGAAGTTTGGGGGAGGTGGGACACAATTGGGTGACAAGTGGAGAACCAATTCTGGGAAACAGCTTGGAATTGTGGAAAATAATTGGGTGACAGTTTGGCGGGGACAACACTGCAACTTTGACAGGTGCGAACGGATGTGTCGCATTGGCCCACCAGAATGCGGATGAAGTGAGTTGCGATTCAGTTCAAGTGAGAAGAAATTGCACTTCTCACAGCGACACATGCAAACTTCTCGCATGAAACCAAGTACAGATCGCAGCAGAGAAGGTTTAATTTTGTGACCGACATCAATGAGGCAAAGGATCCGAAGAACACCGGTATCAGGTTCTACCATTTTCATTCGGCTCTACAACAATTCGTCGAGTGCGCAGACCTACACTGCAAGCGGACACGTGTTGTCTGCAACATGGTCTTGGAGCTGGTAACAAACTCAGAAGAATGATGCCCGAGTTGAAGGGCCAGATTCAGAGCCGACAGAAGTGGGAAGCGGATGCGAGGATATGCATACCACACCTCGCTTTCACAGATTGTTTAAGTCTTGCCGATCATCTGGCGGCCGAAATTCGGGCTCGCGTTCAAGACAGCGGCTTGGCATTGAGCTGACCGCCATTCATGACAATTTGTGGCCTGACGGTCCAGACTGGGACTTCCATGAAGAACGGAGGAGGCTGTCTGGAATGGATTTCGACGGCGCCATAATTTTCGATTGTCCATAATTTCCGATTGTCTTACCAAGTCCATGAAGCCCGATTTCATGCTGCGAGTATTGAAGGAGAACTTGCACAGAAGGCAGAAGCAAAGACAGACTACGAAATAGGACCAAAAACTGGGCAGTTCACCCGTCCAGCTTGAAGAACAGCAATTTGTTCTTGTGTAGCCACATGTCACCCACTTCACTGTCTGCGAAACCCGGGTTGACATGTATGTGCTGTTGCCGTTCGGACCTTAGGGGCATGGTTTTCAATGTCATCAGCGTGAGGCAGCTCGCAATTGTGATGACGTTCACCTCACTAGCTTTGCGACGGGAAACTGCAATGGCCGCCTGGAGGCATGATCGCGTATTCAACGCGTTGACGGAGCTGGCATGCGACTTCAGTCAACGACCAAGTGAAGGAAGGTGCCGGCGAAGTCTTCACAGGCCATTTCCCAGTTGCAGGGAAATGCATCCAGTTTCTGGCTGACTCGTTTTATGGGTCAGTTTGATCGGATACGTGGTCAGCGGTGTCGAAGTGTTGTTGGTGGACCAACTCTGGGATGGCAGCTTGTTAGGCATGACCTTGTTTGGACATAGCCGGATGTGAATCGCCTCTTGGTTTCCTCCCACTTTGTTTTCCGCCCAGTCTCCCAGCATGTTTCCCGCTGTGGCCCACTCTGTCGTCTACTGCGCCTCCCACTTTGTTTGCGATTGTCTCGCGCTTTCGCCCACGTGTCTCCAAATTTGTTTTCCACCTTGTCTCCCAACTTTGTGTCCATTTGCCTTGCAATACTCCCGCCCTGTGTCTTCCACCTTGTCCCCAACTTGCCTCCCAGCTCGTTTGTTGCTGTGTCGCCCGCTTTGTCTTTCACTGTGTCCCCCCTGTGTCCCCCACTTTGTTCTCCAGAGTGTCTCCAACTTTATCCTCAAGTGTGCCTCTTCCACTTTGTCGGCCGTCTTGCTTCCACTTTGTATCTGACTGTATCTTCTGCCTTGTCTCCGGCTTGTCTCCCAGCTTGGTTCTCACTGTTTGGTTTTGTGCCTGCCACTTTGTCTCCTCCCACTTTGTCCGCCTTGTCTCCCTGCATGCTTACAACTGTGTCGCCCGCTTTGTCTCCCAGTATGTCTCCCACTTTGTCTCACAGTATGTTTCCCGCTTTGCATCTCCCAGTGTGTGTTTCCGCCTTGTCTCTTGTTTTTTTTTCCCCCATGCATCGCGCAGGGTTCCGGCAGAAGGGTGGTTCCCCAGCGTTGTTTCTCACCGGTCTTCCTCCCACAACGCCCCGCAATAATATCTCAAGCTTTGAACTATTCACCCCAAAAAAAATAATATAACAATGAGTTTTCGCTTGTTGCACACTTGCCTGGCAAATGTGGTCTTTCAAATGTATCCCAAATTTCTCCTTGAACCTTGCATCTGAAACTGTCATTGCTGTTGGGTTGCAACGCTGGGTTCATATGGCGACAATTGCAACACAAATTAAATCCGGAATGTAATGGCACAGCCCAGAATATATCCAAGCGATCCTGTCAGACAAATTTCCGAACGGCAAAATTGGAAAATTGTGCCCAGATATGATGTCCTAAGACATGCCGGGAGGCAGAACATTTATCACATAACAAATGAATACGGATGTCATACCTGTAACTATAGTTTTCTAATGGTGGCAGTTCCCAACAACATCAATCGGAACTTTGGAACCTGCAAACGCGACACGGTCCAAGACAAATCCTGTGATCGAGCAAAGTGTAGTGAGTTCCCCTCGACGCGATGCGTCAATCATTGCTCCCTTCACTCTTCTCGTGTTGTCACGCGCCTCAACTGCAATTGTCCCATCGGGATCGCAGGAAAATTTGCATCGTGTTTCTGATCCAGGGTCGAATTTCGACTGTTTCCTACCCTTCGGGTAGGTATCCGTAAAGCAAATCAAGAATTTCTTCACCTCAACATGCGAAACCATAACAGCAACCCTACCTCCATCTGAACCAGGAAGATCATACAACAATGGGTAAATGTGGTTAACATTGAAACTGTGCCACGATCGTCATCATCCAATTGCAGCCAGAAACCACGGATTGAAGCTGTCAAACCGTGTAGAGGAACGCGAATGAGTAGCAATGCTAGCTCTCCAACTCACAAGTTTTCATGCGCACACCAAGTACTTCAATGGAATGGCCACCTGGCAGATCAAACTTAACAAAGTCGATGCAACCTCTGAGGGGCTGAGCCTCTCAGCCCTTTCATTTCTTTTACATTTTAATCCTTCTCCCCATCGCCGAACACAGGGTTTTCTCCGTGAGTTTTTCGCACGGTTTTCACGTCCGAAATCGGTGTAGTGGCCGTCCCGTACCCCAAGTCCGCGCACAGCCAGCAACACAGGCCGGCGGCCAGCGCATCAGCACCGCTCAGAAGTCCCTGCCTGGCCTGAGCCACGTGCACAAAAAGAGCAAAGCCGCTGCCCTCATCGTTGAGCAAGCCACTGACGGTACCACCTGTCATCCCAAAGTTTTTTTGATTTGGGGAAAAATCACGGAGTTTTGGTCCATTTTTTCGATGATCTCAGCAATGTTCCGACCGCTACAACATCGAAACCACGGCGAAATCGTACTCAGAAACGTCATCGTTGCTTTCAAGTTCGGGCACTAGAAATTTATTACTGAACTCGGCGCCAACTGCCAACTGTTGTCTTCTTTGGTCGAAGCAAGGCCAAAGCATCCCCAACTTAAGGGGCAACGATGCGCCCACGCTAGTCACGTCTGCGGGCCACAGCACGACCCAGCATTGCTACTTGATCCTTTGCAATTTGAGAGGTTTTGTATGTTTCACTTGGAGGAACGAACTCCTCCGAATCACAAAAGCGGACTAATTTTTCGACGCCGAATGTTTAATCTGCATTTATATACTGGCATGTGTGCACATACGTGGGGGAAATTACCAAGAATACAGAATATGGAGGTTTCCTACAATAGAGGCACCCCATGGTACCCCCAAATCAGCCGTTTCAAAGAGGATTTGCCACTTACAAAACATCCAGCTATTGGGTTACCCCCATGTTTCTTCGGCCAATTTTGGACAGATCTTCGCTGCCATCCCTTGATGTTGTTTATTCCTCGCAAGTGAATTGATACGTGATAGTTTCCGTTTGCCAACATATTTTCTTAAAATTTGTGCGGTTACGTTTTTCTAAAAAAATATTTGGAAAAAGTGTCAGCGTCATATTTTTTTTTACCTTCGTGCTGAGGTCCGCCTTTGTTACCTTGAGTTTCCGTGTGCATACACGTTGGTTCTGTACAATGTGCCAAGCCGGTATGAATTCAGTGCGCTGAACTTGCTGCCCGAGGGTGATATTTCCCCTTTTTCTGTTGTTCCTACCATGATTCAATGTACGAGATTTTTCCTGCACGTCGTTCGACCAGGTGGTGGCCTACATGAAAAATGTTATTGGCTACCGGATTTGCATGACACGCCGGTGAATCGGAACATATGAAGATGTTACAGTCGACATGACATGACATGGCATGACATGACAATTCATTTAGTTAAATGTGCTATCGTACGTGACACGGAATCCAATTTAAGCGGGTGGTCGTTGACATGACATAATACAACATGACGTCACGTTTAAAAAATGCAAGACATTAAAAAGTGCATGACCTTTAAAAATGCATGACATCACATTAACAAACGCATGACATCACATCAAATATGTGCCAAGCAAATTTCAAACATCGTGAATCAAATTACGCACTACTTTCAAACAGGTTTAGTTGTCTCTGATGTGACGGGAAATTCTCTGGCGATGTATTTGTCAACGTTTCGTAGTACAAAGTGCCAGTATGAGTGTTTTTTGTTGCTTTAGTACGGACTGGTAAAATTGTTTCTTGTCTTGTAAGTTATGTTGCCAAAAAATAAGTGGATTGGAAAAAAACATGTAACGTTGTTCTGTTGTTCTTGGTTACTACGAAGTAGAATTTGGAATGTTTTTTCGCCCCCTTTTCCATAGAATATTGAGTTTGGATCTCGGTGTTTTGCACCAAACTCTGGTTTTATCAAGAGTTTCAAGATTGAACACGTCAAAGTTGTCTGAATTCGGTTCAACCTAACTATGTGATAGCGTCAACTTGGTAGGGAGGTGAGTGACTTGAGTCGAGATCCTGTTCCAAAAATCTTCCTATTCCGGACCTTTTGCGCAACCGTCTGAGGTTTGAAAACTTCATCCCATGCCACCAATTCTTCACACAGTGTGGTCGTTTTCCCTCTTTTTTCGGAAGCCGCAAGAGGTGGTTTACGCATGCACGTGAAGCCTTCCAACAAAACAAACCAGTGAAGTAATGCCGCAAAAAAAGCACCCCAAGGACCCAAGGCAGCTACTTGACTCTGCCAGAAGAATGAGCCAGCAAGCAACCAGAATGTCCCATTTTTGGAATATTGAGTGGTGGAGTTTGTACCACAAGGATTCACCAAACTATTGCCTCCAAAGCGAAATTCTAAACATGTGCTGACAGTACAGTACACCAGGACAAATCACTTTATTTGGGGTGATCCCCACTATCACAGAAATACTGTCATACCTGTTTGCCATGGTTCTGACATGTATTCTGACCTTCTTTCTGGCACATTTTTCTGGCATTTCTTTCTGGCAAGGATGAACGAGAAAGGACAACTCTGATGAAACCTGGAACTTGATGAAATCTCGACAGGTGCGCACTGAGATCTGGAGTTCGCAGTTCTATGTGGCATATTTTCTGGTCTTTTTCTGGCATATCTGTTTGGCATATTTTCCGACATTCTTTCCTGCATTCTCTCCAGCATATCTTTTGACATTTTTTCTAACATTCTATCTGGCATATTTTGTGACATTTTGTGACCATTTTTCTGTCGTCAAATCTGGCATATCTTTTAACATTCTTTCTGGCATTCTAACGGGCATATGTTCTCGCAGTTTTCTGGCATTCTGTCTGGCATATCTTCTGGCATTCTATTTGGCACATCTTCGGACAGTTTTTCTGGCGTTCTATCAGGCATTTTTTTCTAGCATTTTTTCTCGAATGCTATCTGGCATATCTCCCGAAAGTTTTTCTGACATTAAAGCTGGTATGTCTTCTGACATTTTTTCTGGCATGCAAAATCCGGCATATCTTCTGGCAGTTTTCTGCCGTTCTATCTGATATACCCTCTGGTCATTTAACATAGCCATGGAAAATTGCCCATAGAAATAGATGGTTTACCTATTAAAAATGGTGGATCTTTCCATGGCGAACTGTTAGTCATAACCAGATGGTATATTCGGATATTCTTTCTGGCATATACTCTGTGGCACCGGTTCCGCCACCCCACAGCTTCGTTTCGCTGTGGGGGCCCGGGCGGAAAAACACACCTCTGAGTCTCAAAGCCAACAAAAGCACCAGCAGCAGCAATGGTTTTTGAACAAGCAAGCCAACAAAAGCAAGCAAGGAACTAAGCGTTCCAAGAAAAATGTTAAAAATATCTAAAACATGCAAAAACTGAGAGCACAAGGAAACGACAACAGGATACAACAGGTACAAAACTCGAGGACATAGCCTAGCAAGATGGCCGGAGAATCTTGAAGCAGCTGTCTCTACAAAATGAAGAAAATCGAAGAAACATTTTTGGTTAACATGATATGGCTATGAATCAATACCTATACATACCATTTTTAGGGGGGTGAACATCCATTTACCAGCTATTTTGATGTTCACCAGGGGTACAAGGTTTTGACACACTGCCATATTGCCATGTTCCGTGTCAACAAAATTAAACCGTCACATGGTCGCCCATGATCAGAGGCTGGGGTGTTTATTTTCTCCAAGATTGTGATCCAAAAATTGGCCCAACATCTGCAAAACGCCCAAGGTCCCCGTGGCGAAAACCTCAAGGGTTGGGTACTAGTCAGACTATAGACCTTCAGTAGTTTAGGGATGTTTAGGGTATAATTTGTGGTCATCATTTGCAGCAATATCGCATATGACTCATATGACCTAGGCAGGGACCTTCGCACAAACAAAACACTTGGATAAAAACGCACGATCAAAAAACAACCTGGGTTGAATGTGCGCTGGGTCATTGTCTTTCGGGGCTCTATGGATCCAGTGTTTGGATTTGTCGCACCGCGTGGCATGTGGCATTCATGGTTTCACACAACGCATCTTTCAGAGCCGAAGTCGTGGAAATGGAAACCCATTCTGTTCAAAAGGTATGGATTTGACCTCAATTTACTATGAACTTAATTGGGTACCCTCTGGTTATTTAACAGTTCGCCATGGGAAATTGCCCATAGAAATAGATGGTTTACCTATTAAAAATGGTGGATCTTTCCATGGCGAACTGTTAGTCATAACCAGATGGTACATGATACATGGCCTTAAAACCAGTGGATAGCTTTGGTTTTCAGGTATAATGTCAACCCTGGATTAATAAACCCCTAGGCTGTTTAATTGGGAGGGTCCCATTTAAGTATTAGATTATGACTATTGGAGGAGTACTCCCCTAATTGATAAACCATGGTTTATTAATCCGGGGTTGACATTAACCTGCAAAGACAGCCTGGTTTTTACGTTGTTGTTGCCATCTTCGTAGTCTCCGAGTCTTGCGGCGTCAGTGGAATGAGTTGGGCATCGTTGCATATCGAGCACTTCACGAATCCCTCACTAAATACCCATAGGATCCATGTATGGTACAATGTGGGGCCCCCTAGTTATAAGTTGGTTTATAAGCCTCAATAACTATAGTTATAAGTACCATAAACCATAGTTATTGGAGTTATAAACCAACTTAGCTATCTAGGGGGCCCCACTTTGTATATATGCTAACATTTGGGGTATATGGATGGTAAATGTTACCATATATAGCATACATGGATCCTATGGGATATAGCTACTTTCTGGCCTGCGCCCTAGACACTCGTATGTCCTTTGTCCTCCTGTTGAGATGTTCTCCTTTCCGTCGGAATGACATAGGCTTGGTGTGCCGGCAGCGACTCGCCGCACGCGAGTCAACACGCGAAAACACGCGATGTCGGCCGAAACACGTGCAATGCAAGTAACAGGAATCCAGGGGCCACTGGCAAAGTCGTGCAACTCAAAATCAAAAACTCGTGGAATGCAAAGCAATTTGCCCATGACCATGTTTGGAATTTATTCGGACACGGTGAAAAACGCTCTTCGCGACACACACGCGATGTTCATTTGAAAAAAAAAGAAAAACACAAGTTACCTTCACACAAATAGCTTGGCCAGAGGCATGCCCGATCAGCCAATCAAGCTGAGGTGCTGAATCTCAGCATGGCCATGTGTTTTTTGACATTTGTCTGATATGGGTCTGCAACGGGGAGAGACCTCCGCAAAGAGCCATTCTAATTGGGAAAAAAATGTTTTGCCATCAAATTTCAGGGCATCCTATTTTCAGACAAACCCCAATATCAAAATCTGAAAACTGTACATAGTTGTGCGACGCTAGCAGTTGAGGCCTGGACTTGATCAGTGGCTGTTCCCCTGTTCGAATTGCACATGTGCCCTCTGGTTTATGTTGCCGACTTCTGACTCAAACGTGCCGCAACGCCATGAAAGTGTCCGCATCTGCAAAAGTTGACCATACTTTGGGGCTATTGTTTGATTGGAACCATGGGCCGTTGCTGGCTGTTGGAGCGTCAGCGTTGAGTTGCCTTCCGATCGCCAACGAAAGAGCGCATCAATTTACGACGTCGCGGTACAACGCACGAATCCACAACAGGTCGACCATGACAGACCCCATTCTGCTGACTCAGTTGGAATGCGATCAGCATGTTGCGATGTGAACGGCCTAGGTCTTCACGCACCGGTCGCAGCTGACGCTCGCGGTAACTCGAAGTGGCCAACGATGGCGGCTGGTTGGTTGTATTTTTCGCACAGTTCACTGGTGCGACACACGTTGCTGGTTTTCTTTGACAGGAAAAGGGCCATCGGTTTATAGCGCCATCCCCAGTTTTCGACCTCCCCAGCACTTGACCACGGCGCTCGCCTCTTTTCAACCATCTGCCAGCCATCCAGTGATGAGCGGTCTTGGGAAGGCTGCCACGTGAAATGAAGGCTTCCTAAAATGGAGGTCCCCAATAGCTGGATTTTACAATGGAAAAGCCCAATTTAAATCGATGATTTAGGGGTACCCTCTGGTAAACATACAAAAAACTATGGAAAATCACCATTTTTAATGGGAAAACTCACTATAAATGGCCATTTTCAATAGCTACGTTAAATTACCAGAGGGTAGGACACCTCCAAATGGATGTTCCAAAACGTGTTCAAAGAAAACAGCCCCGATTTTTGGAGGTCTCCGATGTGACCTGTCGAATCAAGGCACATGGACAGCCAACCCATGCCGCGAAACAACGCCCCGTACCATGCTACTCTCACCTTGGCAGCAAGTAGTTGATCTGCTCCTGGCTGCAGGTGCTGGTGGTAGCCACAAGGCTTGGGGATATGACAGGGATATCATCAGGGGTATAAATATATGTATATATACATATGTATATACATACGTATATATATAATATCAGAATATCCCACAAAAACCGGATGTCTTCTGTATTGGTTGGTGGTTTAGCCAACACCCCCTGAGAGAATTTGGTCATTCTGAATCATAGTCGCAAATTAGAGGAGAAAACAAACATTTTTTCAAACCACAAACCATTCAGATGATGATTCACTCTGTAGGTTCAGGGGCTCTGAAACTCTAGATCTTCCAAGATCACTATAGCTCAAATAGCCGAATAGTGACAGCTGCTAAAATCACCCCCAGATCACACATCAAATCTGAATGTGTATGAAGAAAATATGGAGTTTTCAAAGACTCGTGACTAATTAAAATTATCTAAAACGGGAAGATGCTCAGTAAATTCCCTACTCTGTCCACGTCAGTATGATTTCTTTCTGGTAAACCTGGTCCATCATCAACCATCCCCATATTTACCAGTTTCATGGCTTAAATCAAGACTTAAATGGACATGTTCTGCTTTAACATGTTTCATTTCTATGAAAATTGGACCATTTTTTGACACATCAAAAGAAAAGAGGAAAAAAAAAAAGGTGGATCCTCCATGTTCCCTGCGGATTCTCGTTATTTTCCTTAGTCTGGTTTTTGGGGCAAAAGTTTCCCTCATATTTCATGGTCATTCGGACCATGACTCATCATGTTCCAATGATCATTTTTCCGATGTTCCTATCATTGTCCCATGATTTTCCCATGATTTTCCCAATTTTCCCATGATTTTCCCATGATTTTCCCTAAGATTTTCCCAATTTTCCCATGATTTCCCCCTGATTTTCCCAATTTTCAGAGTCCGCGCCTCGGTGGCCTCGAAGTCGGTGCGCGACATCAGCAGCTTCCGCACCTCCTCGGGCGCCAAGCGCCACCTGCAGCTTCACAATATGTGGAATTGATCATTGCCAAAAACATTCTGGGGATTCTGGATGATTCTGGCAATGTAGTGATGCAAATATGTTCCAACATTGGAAGTTACAGTACTTTGCCAGATGAAGCAACATTTAATGTTCATTTAACAATTGAGAAAAGTTGTTTGATACCCTGGAGTTCCACTACCGAAATAGCTGATTTACCCTCTGGTAAACATACAAAAAACGATGGAAAATCACCATTTTCAATGGGTAAATCCACTATTTCTATGGTCATTTTCAATAGCTATGTAACAAATTACCAGAGGGTAGTATATTAATGACATTAATAAGGATATAAACACCAATAGGGATTATTATATATATAATCCTATTGGGATATAACTATAATATAATCCTAATGGAATTTGACCTAAATTATTAATATATGGAATATATCTACAATATAGTCTACAATAATTATCTATAATATCACTATTGGAATTATTATTCGTTATCCCATGATATGTTCCAATTATAATCAGACATAATGTGGTTAAAACAATGTCATAAACCATCCATTACTGGTAATGGTTGAATAATTATTATAGACTATATTATAGTTATATTTCAGAATATCATAATAGTATTATTATATACTGGTTGGTGGTTTCAACCCCTCTGAAAAATATTAGTCAGTTGGGATTATTCTTCCCAATATATGGAAAAACAAAAAAGTGTTCCAAACCACCAACCAGTATTGGAATTAAGAATAATCATAATATATGTGGAATAATTGTTGAATAGTTATTATAGACTATATTATAGTTATCAACAATCTATATCTATTATTCAATTCTATAGATACAGTAATATCATAACTAGATATATTGATAGATTGAATATAGATAATTTATTGATAATAATGATATAGTTCAAAATTGATATACCACTAATATTTCTTGGGGGTACTGGTATTTTCCCAACAAATCATATGAGTTTTATGGGGAAAATGGAGGGGTGCTACTGGTGGTCCATGGTAACCATTGAGATTTTCTCACCTGTTGTTCAGCCTGGGGTTGCCATGATCCTTACCTGGGATGATGAAAAGAAAAAACGCCATTTTTTATAGGTAAATCAACTATAAATCACCATTTTGAATAGGTAAAGCAGCCATTTTTATGGGCCATGGCTTCTATGGAAAATCACCTTATCTTTAAGAAGTTCGGTAAATCAACGAACTTTCTATGTGCCATGGCTTCAATGTCGCAAACATGTCGCAAACTGTAAAAGTATCACCAGAGGGTAAATCATGTTCAATCCAGAAGGACCGTAGTTTCTAGCTGTAAATTAAAAAAAAATGACAAAACATCTGGTTGGTGGTTTGAACCCATCTGAAAAATAATGAGTTCGTCAGTTGGGATGATGACATTCCCAACTGAATGGAAAGTCATAAAAGTCCATGGTTCCAAACCACCAAGCAGTTGTCCAATGCATCCAATATTTCGATTCGCAACATTGGAAAACCCACATGCCATATTGTTTGCATGGTTAGATCATCTATGTTCACCATTTTGGATGCTGAAATCCAATTTTCAAAAACCACACTGTTCAAATCCTCATAATGGTTAAACTACTAGTGTTTTAAACCTAAACCATCCGTAAATGGGAGCTATACACCAAATGGTATTTTTTTTTTGGGCTTACCACATTAATAATTGGTGCTTATCAACTATCAGTAACTATCAAAAATGAACAATAGAAATAGTATTAACTCTTATTATCAATAGATATTGTCAATAGTTATCAGTTATCTATATATATATAATTATATATGCACATCTGATTCAAACCCTCGTGGGTAAACCACTATATAGATAGATATTAATATAGATCATCAATGGCAATTTTAGGAACCTGAAATATGGCCAAACATATGGTACTACCGTACCTCCATTTTAGGATCCTGAAATTCTCATTGACTATAGATTCCATCAACAAAAATCCAAAGATGACCAGATGGAGATCATAGATTAATGATTATAGATCCTAGACTATAGATTCTAGATATCCCACTATTTAAGGGGCTTACAAAAAAACCCACCGCGGACGGCCGCGCTTCAGTTCGCTGCAGAGCTCCCGCAGCTCCTCCAGACTTTCCAGGTTCAACCTGGGCGAGTCCCAGAAAAAGGTGGTGGTCAATGGCCAGAAAATGGGGATGACTATTGGTAATGGTTGAATAATTATTATAGACTATATTATGGTTATATTTCAGAATATCAAAATATATTATTACTGGTTGGTAGTTGACCTACCCCTCTGAAAAATGATGGAGTGAAAGTCAGTTGGGATGATGACATTCCCAAGTGAATGGAAAGTCATAAAAGTCCATGGTTCCAAACCACCAACCAGTATCAAAATCTATCAAAACCTTGCTGGTCTAGTTTCTGAAATCAAGATTTTGGATCCGAAGAATGAAACATCGGGGAAGAATTGCAGTTGACCCTGGAACAATTGGATGTTCATATCAATGGATTGGTTTAAGGGAAAATCTACAGGAAACCATAGATTTTCCCATTAAATATGGGGCTTTCCTGTAAATTTTCCCTTAAACCAATCCATTGATCATAGCGGACATGGAAACTTGGTCAAAGGTGCCCTGGAAGAAGGTGAATCTATGTGGCGTCAGAAAACTGTGGATTTGAACAGCAGAAAGTCTGTTGTTTCACCGCAAGCCTTTGTCGATGGGATAGGACCCTGATTTAACCCTTTCGGAATTCTGGATTTGGAGGCCTTTTTTTACAGCGGAAATGTGGTTTTACCCAAAAAGTTGAGGTGTTTGACTGATAGAAATAGGAAGATAAACCAGAAAATTGGGAGTCGAGCAGCAGAAGGGTTTCACGCACAAAACATATGATCTATGCAAGAAAAATCTCTGGATGTTGACAAACAAACATGGGAGATAATTTGGGATATGGTGGGTGACTATAAATAGAATCCTGCCCATGTTTTGGTATGCCTAGTGCTGAACCACAAACAAATACTGTCGTCAAGTTTCCTTGCCACCCCATCTACTTAAATTCGTAAGCTGCGAAGAATCACACTACTCACTTCACAATCCCTTCCTCTTAATAAGTCTCACAAAAAAAAATCATGGAAGGCAGTTGAATGCAGTTGCTCTGTTCATTTTGGGGTCGCATCAGTGGATTTCGGGGAAATTTATCCCTGCCTACTTGAAGGATCATCAGTGAATGCTGGTGAAGTCTCCCATTCATCCACATGCCCACGCACGGGTTGTGTCTAAGTCGTTGGAGATGCACCCATGTCTCGTGTCGTTGGATATGCCGTACCCAAATCCTCTGGTTTTTTAGATGTTGTCCCATTGCTTACTGGTGCAATGATCCCAGTCATCACTAGTAATCATCCCAGCAACCCCAGAACGCAACCCATCCAGCAACCCTACGTATAGCACGCACCAGTTGTCCCAAAAAAGACTTACCATAAATTGCCATGAAAGCACTCCAACCGAATCCAGCCCATCCCAGCCGGCCATCTAGGACCAACCCATCCAGCGCCGGTTCCCTGGGAAGGTCCAGGCAGGCTGGACATCTCAAAAAGCCGCGCGAACTTGTGCCTCAACGCCTCGGTTGGAAGGCGGTTAAGGAACTCAAGGGTCATGGCAACGTATTGCTTTAGATGCACAACTGGAAAAATATGGCTTGGTTTTTTTGGGAAAATCGAAACCGGAAACCGGTTCGATTTTCCCATTTTTTCTATGGGGCTTTCCGGTTTCAATTGTCCCAAAAAAAACCGTCAGACACAGAAATGTAACCGTTACAAAACCAACCAGAACAAATACTTCAGATACTTCAGATACCCTCTGGTAATTTGTTACATAGCTATTGAAAATGACCATAGAAATAGAGGGTAACAGCCAGCAAAGAGGACTAGAAAATGATACACGAACAGCCACGTGGGGGATGGTCAATGGGGGATTTTTTTTTGGATCGAAGCGGCAGAATCCATTGCTATCCGAGAAATATCCAGTAACATGTGGAAAAGCCACCCAGCTACCCAGATCATTTCCGAACGGATTTCCCAATGATTTTTTCCATACCCTCTGGTGAACTAACATTTTGCTATGGAAAATCACCATTTTTAATGGGAAAATCCACTATTTCTATGGCCATTTTCAATAGCAAACTGTTAGTTCACCAGAGGGTATCTATGTTGACTTAGCTTTGGCCATGATTTCTGGCCACGCCTCGCCTGCTCACTCACACTGGTGAAGAAGGAGCAAATGGCTCGCACCTTCGAAACGTGGCGGAACTTTCGGCGTCGCTTAAAATGACGGCGTGGTGCTGTTGCGATGTTGGTCAAAACCACCGCGTTCAAAAAAAATGGAGTTCCAATCCATCGGAATGGATTTGGAATGGCTTAATGTTGGTCTCCTATCCAAAGCCAGGAACCAAAGCCATTCCGAATCCAATCCTATCCATGGCTGTGTTGATGTCGCTCTCCTAAAAAAAAGCCAGGAACCGAATCGCAATGTTGATTTATCCTGCAGACTCGAAGCGTCGCAAAAACTCACAGAATTGGATGATGGGAAAATTTTAACCGGAAAGCCCTATATTTGATGGTAGAAACCATGAGTTTCCTGTAAATGTTCCCTTAAACCAATCCAATGATAAACCGTGTTCAATTTGGTGAATTGATGACGCGACATCATCACATCTCCCAATCTGCTGACGTCCCAGGCTTTGGTCACATATGATTGCTACGAACATTGCTACCTTTCTAAGGTCTCTGAAAATGGGATACACCCCCGATTCTGATATGGGCCTTTCAATAAGCATGAAATGATCTGCACTACTCTCCCACATTCAAAGTAGTGGGATTTGCACAGACTCTTCAAGTGCCAAACCCCTATATAGATATATTGTGTATATATATATATTTATATCTTTACATATCCCAACGTTCCAATTATTTACATATTATATCCCAACCATATTCTCATGGTATCCCACTATAGATCTACATCCCAACAATCTTCCCAGCAACGTCACAGGCCGTCCGCTGTCCAATGCCCTCTGCGGTGCTGACGTCGGATTCGAATTGCAAGGCACCAAAGAGGCTAAAGCGCTTCGTCAGAGTCGCCTTTTTGTCAGCGGCGCTTGAAATGCTGGGTTTTCTCATGGGAGAACGCAGTGATAATGGAATGTTTATAATGGATAATGGGACATATAATGGATTATAATGGTGATTAGTTCATCAGGATGGTGCCCCAGTTCGTTAGCTAACTTGGTGCACATAAGTCCAATTTCACTATGGTTTTGGTTGGTGATATATCGAACTAGTTACCCTCTGGTAAACGTTTACATAACTATGGAAAATCACTATTTTTAATGGGTAAATCCACTATTTCTATGGCCATTTTCAATAGCTTTTTGTATGTTTACCAGAGGGTAATGGGATTATAACCCATTTATAACTTGGGGGAGCACCACCTTGCGGGAGAAAAAGCGAAATGTTTCAAGTGGGAAGAAATGATGGGCGAATTGTGCGAGTGAAATGGCTTAGTACTTGGTGGCTCATCCCACGAATCGTAAGTGGCTTAGTTCACCCCAATTATAAGTGGATTAACCCTACTTATCCCATTTATAACTGGGGTTATAACCCACTTCCTAAGTGGGATGAGCCACCAAGTAACATGCTTGAAAAAAATGAGGAAGAATTGACAAAAAGCGCTGTAAATGAATATGAATCTTCTTTACATTGAGTAATTGTATAACTACCTCACAGACATCAGGGTCCCAAAAATGAACAGGTCCAATCGGCTGTTTAACCGTCACACAATATCTCGTTAAAGGTTAAATCAAATCCTTTGTTTAATCGGCAATCCAATCAATCCGGGATAAAGAGCGCTTGGACCATATAAATTTGACTTCACCATCATCCCATATCATTTTGAAATCCAAATCCTAATGTTGACATCCCGCATTCATGACTACAGTATCCTCCTTTGGTGATTTTGGTGTGGTTGAAATCCAGAAATTTTCCTTCGATCCCCCTGTTTTCGTTGTTGATTCTATCCATGTGGCTGTTCAAGTCGGGACTGAATAACCCCAGATGGATGGCATCTGCGCAAGATGCAAACCAGTCTGAAAAGTCCATCAGATGATTTTCCCAGTTTCCAACTGGCGATGATTCTCTAGTCATCTTAGCCAGAAAGTACCCTCTGGTAAACGTTAACATAACTATGGAAGATCACCATTTTTAATGGGCAAATCCACTATAAATGGCCATTTTTTATAGCTATGGCTATGTTTGTTTACCAGAGGGTATCTAAAGCCAGCAAAATAGGGTGATATGTCATACAACAAAGGTCGTCACATGACAATGGTCTATCTCACAGACGTAGAAAGCGCAGTTAAATTTCGCCCAAAATGGCCAACTAACTGACTATTCTCCAAAATCCCAAACTCAAGAATGAGGGTTTCTCTTTAAATACGGGCATGGTTTGTTTCAAAGACTACCCTCTGGCAAACGTTTACATAACTATGGAAAATCACCATAAATTACTGGGTAAATCCACTATAAATAGGCCATGTTCAGTAGCAAACTGTACACGTTTACCGGAGGAAAAAAACATGGTTCTCCGTGGCTCGGATGGTATAGATGGCCCATAGAAATAGATGCTTGACCTGGGTTTACCTATCAAAAATGGGGATTTTCCATGGCAAACTGTGAATGTCATAACCAGAGGCTACCTGATACATGGCCTTCTCAATCCGTCGACAGGTTTGCTCGGCCATCTGCCTGAAGGCGCAAGCAGTTGATTTGTGGCATCCATGGCACCAAAAAACATGGAGTCAGGTGGGTAAAATCATGGAACCACCCATGACTGGGAATGATTTATACATTTATACCACCTATAAAAATGGTGATTTGGGGGATAGGTTGTGATTGTTTTACCCACATTATATGGGATATGAATGGATACTCTGGCATTATATGGAGGTTTCCGTTCAGTCATGGAGGCTAGCAAATAACCCCCTTGCATCATCCAGTCGTGGATGACAAGAAGGGGCCAGAGTCAACATGTTATATATATATATATATATCTTCCATAATCTTAAATTACCCAAAAAACATATATACACATATATTCATATATCTGGGTAAAATATATATATATATATAATAGTTCACTAACCTGCATAGTTCGGCCATTTTGGGATGATTCCCCACAAATTATCCATATTATTATAGTGAGGTCGCAGTCAATTCGTTAATTTACCCAGATATAGATATATATATATACCCTCTGGTAAACTAACATAGCGAACTGGAAAATCACCATGTTTAATGGGTAAGTCCTCTATAAATGGTCCATTTCCCATAGCAAACTGTTAAATTACCAGAGAGTATATACATGTTAACTATGATTCATGGCAATACCACAGATCCAAACATTTTTGAAACCACCAACCAGACCCAAGGCTGTCAGGGCACTGCATGATCTCCTCCGCTGAGCAACTGTTGAGTACAGCCTGCGTCGAAGTTGTGGCTTGGCTTTTTTGGGTGGGCTGTGACCCATAAATTTCCCGTGAATCTCTCGAAAAAGTTCCCATATTATAGATTAGTTCGATGATTTTCCCAGCTACCCTTTGGTAAACTAACATAACTATGGAAAATCCCCATTTTCAATGGGCAAACGCACTGTAAATCACCATTTTCAGTAGCAAACTGTTAGTCTACCAGAAAAAATCTAGCTCCATTTTCAGGCCATTTTCCAGCCACGTTTGAGGACACCGGATGGCACTGTCAGCATCGTAAGCGCTTGGCTGGTGGGGTCATGAAATTCGTCTCTCGTTGGGCTCCAAATCACCGGAGAACAAACCATCCCCAACTAGTTGGTAATTCTATTATGGGATGGTTAATACCATATTACCATAATTATTAATGGTAATTAATGGAAATATTAATAATGGTAATTATTTCGGTGATGGTTGGTAATTAATATACTGGTTGGTAATTATTAATGGTAATTAATGGTAATACCATATGTTATAAGAATGGTTTAATAACAATGGCCGTTTTTTAAAGGTGAATATGAAATACTCGTTGGTGGTTTTACCCCTCTGAAAAATATGAACGTCAGTTGGGACTAGTATCCCCAATATATGGAATATACTGTTAATATATGGTTAATGATGGTTAATAATAATCTGGTTGGTGGTGGTTGCCCTACACCTCTGAAAAATCATGGAGTTCGTCAGTTGGGATGATGACATCCCCAATATATGGAAAATTAAAACATGTTCCAAACCACCAACCAGCCAACTGTTTTGCGATTTCAATGAATTGGAAAAACACCATGTGAGGATGGATACGATGGTCGATGGTGCTATCAGGCTCTCCTCACTACATTTCTTGGTTGTGGCATGAACCAATTCATGGCAAACTCTGGACCAACTATGCGAATCGCATTAAACCGTTACACTACCTCCTTCAGTAGTACCTATTCAGTAGTATGTAAACATCTTACCAACATGTCCCACTTTTTCAGTGCTAAGCGGAAAACCCTTTCCAGTTCTGAATTTGTAGTGCAAACAAAAGCGCTAACATCCTCTGCATGCAGTCCGTCCTCAGAAAGTGTCTGGTCCTTTCACACTTTGAGCCATTCACCCAAACACCACAAAGTGGGAAATTGCGAAACCGTAAAAATGCAGCTTTTGATCAACTAGAAATGTACCTCCACTCCCAGATCATGGAACCCCAAAATCTCCAACAATCCACTAGTGAAATTCCGTATTCTGCAGATCTTGAGAGTATTATTCCCGATGGGGAGGGAGGTTCCTAAGTCATGGGGTACCCCCGAAACATCCATTTTACTTCCTGATCTTCCATTTTTTATCCATCCAGCTTATCTTTTGGTAAACTAACATAGCTATGGAAAACGACCCTGTTTGATAGGTAAATCAACTATAAATGGGCGATGTTCAATACCATCTTGTTATTTAACATAGCTATGGAAAATGGCCCATTTATAGATGATTTTCCCAGCTAGAAACCTCCATTTATTTCATGGATTTTCCATAGCTATGCTAGTCATAACCAGATGGTATGTTAAATTACCCTCCAGTAAACTAACATAGACCCCGGTAGTTGTCGGGGTTGGAAGATTAGTTTCCTCAGTTTCCTCTAAAAATTGGCGATTTTCAGGGTCAACAAGTTAATTTACCAGAGGGTACCATCCGTTTCATATCATTAACCATATATTAACCATATATTAACCATATATTAACCATATATTAACCATATATTAACCATATATTAACCATATATTAACCATATATTATGTAACCATATATTAACCATATATAGCCAGATGGTAACCATGTTAAATTACCATCCGTTTCATATCATTTTCCGTTGGGAAGTTTCCCCAAAAGAAATGGCTTATTTCACCACAATCCCCGCCTTGATGTGCTGATGAATGGCAGCTGCTTGAGCGTTGAATGCCTGGCACTTTTACAGTAGATTTTGATATATCATCTTTGTATGGAAAAATATCAATATATAGATATATGATGGAGATATCAAATCATGTATATATATATACACATATATACATATATATATACATATATATATATACATATATATATACATATATATATATATATACATATATATATATATATATATATATATATATATATATATATATATATATATATATATATATAT
>Ga0126342_10006912_pt1 | contig 20204 bp, 17 predicted proteins | sample Cyp1metagenome_FD_92528 | JGI IMG/M metagenome (GOLD analysis project Ga0126342, IMG submission 92528) | Coral microbial communities from Lord Howe Island, Old Settlement Bay, Australia - Cyphastrea 1 metagenome | ecosystem: Host-associated > Invertebrates > Cnidaria > Coral ...
ATATATATATATGAGAGTTTGGTGTTTTCGCATGTTTTCGCCTAAATTTTGAGGTGTCACCCCTTAAATTCTATGGTAAACCTGGTAAACCCAATGGTTGCCTCCAAGTGGGCTCGGCACAGGTGGCCGGCCTAGTGGTGGAAAGCTTCTACCCTCGCCCCATACAGGTGCGGAAGTGGAGGGGTGGAGGGTGGAAGGGAAGTGAAACCCATTAATTATCATCAATTATCATTAATTATCATTAATCAGCTATTGATATATCATTAATTAACTATTGATATATCATATATCATCATATATCTAACTACCGTAAGCCCTATTTTATTATAGTTAGAAACCAACAAAAATCAGTTTCCGCCATGGCATCCAACAATTGATCACCTTAAAAGATCGCCTTATGGAAGCATCCTTGGCGCCGTGGCGCCAGGTTGGAACATCTGGTGGGTTACACGGTTACGTACTAACTATGACAAAACGAATCTGAAACTGTTTCCAGATTTTTTTTTAATGGTAGGACATTTTACACAGAAGCTATATATATTTGATGGATTTTGATGGGTAAAGATCAGAATTGCTATGGTTTCCTCAGGAGAAAAAATCCGATGAATGGCTCGATCTTCCACAGTGGCAGGTGAACGCCGGAATGCTGGGCTCCATCTTTCTGATGCTGGCAGGTCACAAGAAAACCTGGCTGACCTGGCAAAAAGATCAACCGAACCTAACTGACCTGGCTTTAAAAAGATAGGGTTTACCTGAAGAAATTTGGGTCAATGGATTGGTTTCAAGGAAAATTTACAGGAAAACCCCATATTTAATGGGAAAATCTATGGTTTCCGGTTTTGATTTTCCCTTAAACCAATCCATTGATTCGGGCAAAATTTCCAATTTTCCTGGTTGATCCTCAGAAAACCCCAAAGAAAACTACCAGCTCTAGGTTTTCAGAAGCCCCATTTGAAAAGAAGCCAAAAACTGGCGGGAACATTTAGAAACATAGAGAGATTTTTTCGGTTACAACTTGACACTTATACTTGGGGGTGCTGGCAGATGGGATACAGGGCCCCTACAACTCTGGTTAACTACCTATGGATACTTACATGATTATATGAGTTACATAACCATTTTTGCCACTTGTTACAGTGGTTTTGGCACCGCCGCGATCCGCCAACCGGGACCGGGCTGCTGTCAGGTAGTACGCTCTACGCCTCCAGAATGCCACATCAACACTTCGTTGGCGTCAGTGGCGCTCAGGGGACCATGGAATGAATTTTCGGGAGAATCTGCAGCAGGCACCCCCAAATGTTTGGAGCTCAAAACGTGTAAAAAACCAAGGCTTTAGCTGTAATTCTTCCTTCAAGTTTTGGACTTGGACAATTGGACAATGACCTGCTGAAGGTGACCGACCTTGATCCCAACATGTCCCAACCATATGGTGTAAGTCGCTAACAGTTATCATTGACCATTAAAATTGACACATGAGTCAACAAACACACACACATATATGTAGTTATAGAAGTAAGTAACTAACTAAACTAAAGCAAACTAAAGCAAACTAAAGTAAACTAAAGTAAACTAAACTAAGCTTAACTAACTAACTAACTAACTAACTAGCTAACTAACCAACTAACCAACTAACCAACTAACCAACTAACTAAATAACCAACTAACTAAGTAACTAACAAACTAACAAACTAACAACTAACTAACTAGCTAGCTAGCTAGCTAACTAGCTAACTAGCTAACTAGCTAACTAGCTAACTAGCTACCTAGCTACCTAACTACCTAACTACCAAACTACCTAACTAACTAATTATTTATCTATCTATCTATCTATCTAATCTAATCTTAATCTTAATCTTATCCTATCCTATCTATCTATCAATCTATCTATCTATCTATATACACGTGCACACAAACACACACACACACATATATATAGTTCCCGTGCATAAATTGCACACATCCGCCGCAGGTTGGCTGGGCGCTGCTGAACGCCGCTTTGGCCGTGGGCGATCGGCTGCTGCAGCGCTTGATGCTGGCGCAGGAGCAGCAGCCCGCAGGGCACCTCAGGTGGTGAAAGTGGCACCTTTAAGGGTCCCCAGGAAGATCTCAAAGGTTTAATGGTACTTATAACTATAGTTAATGGGATCTATAAATCAATTTATGACTATGGGTATGGATCAATACCTATTAATACCATTTTTAGGGGGATGAACATCCATAAATCCCAGCTATTTTGATGTGAACTACAGGGGTACTATTGGTTTTGACACACTGCCGTATCACTATTCAAAGTTTATCAGTTTTTCTATCTTGTTGGGAGGTTGCTGCAAGGTCCCATAAATTATCACTGGTCCATAGTTTATCGGTTTGCCGCCGAGAAAGCCTTGGCTAAGTACTGTCCGTAATCATCTTGGGATCTCATACCGGGGGCATTTAATTCCAGATGGAAACAGGCCTTTCAAAAACCATTAGACACCACCTTATTTTCAGGGGCACATCCGGGTGATTTGAAACTAGGAGGATGAGATTGTCAAGAAAGAGTGTGGGAAAGCTAAAGTCTTTGGCTCTTCAGAAATTAGACCAGATACGCTGTGTTTTCCGATTTTTCTCTGCAAAGCTGGCCTATTTTCCAGCTATGTGGCGCTTTCCGCACGAACATAGCTGGTAACACTGTGTTGTGAGTTCAGGCAGAGTAGATTTTGAGATCTCATCGGCACAACGGGCACGCAGGATAACCTTTAGGTGACGAATGAGGTCAGGATCAGGGTGATCATCATCAATGGAATTTCCCATGTATTGCAATCATCCCCAATGGATAGGACGGATAGGATAGTATAACTATATACTGTAACTATAATATCAACCCTGGATTAATAAACCCCTAGGCTGTTTAATTGGGAAGGTACCATTTAAGTATCAAATCATGACTATTGGGGGAATACCCTCCTAATTAATAAACCATGGTTTAGCAAAATCCGGGGTTGACATTATAACATTCATTTTTTACCCATTTTTACACCATATCATCAAACAGATTCATAGTAATGACAATCATCCTGACCCTCTACGGAGATGCCCAGACCGGGTGATCGTCCCAGCAGCGAAAACAGGTAGACATCTCCAAGACAGGCGTCACCTTGCTGAACAATCTCCTAGGCGCCAAGAAAAATGGGATGCCGGGGATGCCCACTTTCTGCTGACATCTACTGTAAATTTTTATTGTTTTCGGGGAACAGGTCACTGATATATACAGATACATGATATACATAATTCACATCCTCCTTTTTGGCTGGTGTCCCTCGTTCTTCCCGAGTGAGTTCTTCAAGTTTGCGGTTCAAGATTGGGATTGAATATAAATGAACCAAAGATGGGAATTAAGGGCCAAGAGCCACCAAAAGATGGGGCTTTGACTGGGAATTGTTCCAACAACAGCTTGGTATTAAATCACAAGATCGGGTTATCAACTTTATCAACCAACAAAAGATGGGGATATCCAATATCCCTGCAAAAGTGGCGAACTTATTATAAACGGAGATTTGCAAAAAAAAAGTCGGGCATCAAGTCACTTGAGTTATATACATACTTCTTTTTCGGGGTCAAGAGCCACGATACATAACTGTACAACCATCATAAGACCCCAGAAAAGCACTCCTTTTTTGACGGTAATAGATTCACAATATAAATTCACACCTTTTTTGGGTGGTCATTGGCCCTTTCTTCGGTGTTTTATCCCCCCCGCCAGGTTTGGCTCCGGTGCTTCTCTGTGCTTTCTTCACCCAGGTTCTCTTTTTGAGCTCGAGCTTGGTTTGTTGGGAGAAAGCTGATCAAATCCCATAAATGGTAAATATCACTAAACATCCATTGATTTATATAGTTGAGTGCTTATCATGTTAGGTAGATAAAAATGGATATTAAATGGATATTCTACCAGATATGGCATTTCTGGTTTTGTTTGAGGTACCCCAACATCATGGGGGACATGATGATATTGCAGTAATATTGTGAAGGGATGTCTGCTCCCTTGTTTCGATTTTCCGTGCCGAAGTCAAAAGCTCCATGCCCCGATTTCGGCCACTCAGAAGCTCACTAGGACCTAAGGACCCACGAGGAGCAATGATTCACTGCGATATTTGTATCTGCAAATTCCCGTGGATCAACTTTTGCCGCATTCTCCCACCTTGGGCCTTCACCGAGCGCATCTTGGGCCTTCACCGAGCGCCGTGCCAGGAGTGGCATGCTGTGCCGGAACTGCCTCGGGCTCGGGGGGGGACACTGCCAATACGTTCCAACCTTTTTTGTCCTAAAACCCTTGGATAGATATCAAAGCAATTCAAGGCACATGTGCATGTTGTTTCATTTCCGGCACTCCTGGAGGCCTGAAAAACATGAAATAAACCTGGTTCCATACTCTAAATCCAAGCGGGTTCAGATATGGCTATGGATCAATACCTATTAATACCATTTTTAGGGGGATGAACATCCATAAATCCCAGCTATTTTGATGTGAACTACAGGGGTACAAGGTTTTGACACACTGCCGTATCACTATTCAAAGTTTATCTGTTTTCCCATTAAATATGGGGTTTTCCTGTAAATTTTCCCTTAAACCAATCCATTGAGATATCAAATCTCCAACCTCAAGCCATGCTCAACTCCAAAGCTGCACCCGTTTTCCCCAGTTCCGAACTCAGGTCGGACCTCAATGGACTCAGCTGCGGCTGGATCTTGGCGAGTTGCATCGTGGGCGCCCGGAACCCCGGACGCCCGGACCTGGAGAAGTCCTTTTTTGACCTGCAAAAAATAGTGGTTTAATGGTGGTTTAATGGGATTTAACCAACAAAAATGGTGATTTTAATGGGATTTACTCTGGTAATTTGTTACATAGCTATTGAAAATGGCCATTTATAGTGAGTTTCCCCATTGAAAATGGTGATTTTCCATAGTTATGTTAGTTTACCAGAGGGGTAAAAGAACAGCAAATGATCGGGAATTATGAACATGTAGGGGGTTTATATACCTCATTTGTTGATATCTATTTGGGATGATTATTTGACTTCAAACTGTTGATGATTTGTGGCATCAACTAGTTTTTTTTTTTAAAGGTTTAGATGCAGCACATGTTCAGACGGGTTGAAGCCACCAAACAGTTTGGCATTGGATTTGTTAATTCTTGGGTCCCATTGTGCGTTTGATTGGGGCTTTATGTATTGGAGGGATCATTGTTGGTAGCTGATCTCCATGAAAATGCTCATTTGAGCCCAATCTAGTGTCCACTAGCAGCGCAGCTAACATTCCCCGAGGTGTTGAGGATATTTGGGGTAAACTTCAGAAATTTTGCTTGGTACCCTCTGGTAAACTAACATAACTATGGAAAATCACCATTGTTATTGGGTAAATCCACTATAAATCACCATTTTCAATAGCTATGTTAGTTTACCAGAGAGGGTATTGGTCGGTCAAAGACTGGTGGGCAAAACAGGTCAGCCGTGACGCTACCAAGGTGGGTATCAGCTACACAGGTATTTGGTGCCAAAGTCTCATTAGTTCGGGCGCCAAGATGGAGAGGGAGCTGGATTCGGACAGCACAAGTTGGGCTGATTTGAACTTCAAAATCCATAATCTGAACATATCTGAACTGGATGAACTGAGACGAATTATGGTTGTAGTTTGACAAAAGTTTCAACTGCTGTCCCCATTTGTTTTCCGATGCCCCATGAATTTGTGCTTCTCACGGGATCATGTTGGTTATCCTATGCTTTTTTGCCCCAAAAAATCCGTTTCTAATATGAGTAGTACGTGTCAAACTTATGCAGATCATCCAATATATAGGTATATCATATATGCAATAGATGTATGTATATATATAAAACTATTTATCATGTATATATATATTCCCCCAAAGTATATATATATAGACATCATATATCATATATCTATCATATCTCCCTCTATATATCTCAACGCTACGCGTTAAGTTTGCCGCGTTGCCAGGTGCCACCAGTTTCCTGATCCTGATCAACGTGAACAAGTTCGCCATCATCGGCATCGAGGAGGGGCTCGTTTTATTTCTGGATTTGCTTGGAAAATCCCAGGGAAACCATGACTTTTTGTTTGGAAAATCCCAATTTTCCAGCATTTTTTGTTGACATCATAATTTGATAATCAACATACTTATCATATCTCATCATAATTTATCATAACTTGCAATTTGATATATATATATATATATTCAATTGGAGGGGATTGTGATAAATTTGACAAATGAAATGGGGTTTCGAGCTTTGGGTGCTTGATGATCTTAATTTTGCGACGCATCCATTTCATCAGTTAAGAACCAGTTCAGCAACACTAAAACAGTGACGGTGGCAAAGCCAACATGGAGGTTGGACCGATGGAGCTTGAACCAGAAACTTCATGGCACAAAAAACGCCTTTTTTCACACCAACATAATCCCATTCCTCCAATTAACCCCCCGAAACCATAGTATAGTAGGGGACATTAGGGGACTTACGCTTATTTGGGATCATTTCGGGCATGTTTTTTTAATTTTGGGAAGGGTTCGTTTTTCAATTATTATAGATTTTCAGCCATATTGAACTTATTAAAACAAGATATTATCAAACACCTGGGAATCAATAGATTTTCCCCCATATTAAACCCAATACTCATTCACCAATAAAGATTTTCACCATTTTTCACCCATACTCTATACATATATAGTATAGTATATATAGTATATTAAACCAGCTGAATTCTCATCCCTTAGCGAATTCTCCGGCCCTTGAGGCCGTGTTCATGTCCAAGGAGCTCACCTGGGCTCAGGTCATGGGTGCCTTGCGCCTGGGCGAAGATAGGTCACCGTCGTCCTTTTTTTGGATCGTCGTTCGTATAGAAAGTGCTGGCAGAAATAGAGGAATATGAGATTTTATGGTGGTTTAATGGGATCTAATGGGATTTAATAGGATTTACCCCTCTGGTAAACATACAAAAAACGATGGAAAATCACCATGTTTAATGGGAAAATCAACTATTTCAATGGCAATTTTCAATAGCTATGTTAAATTACCAGAGGGTAGCATGGAATATCCCATATTTATCCATATTTGATGGTTTTTTGAATGGGAAGATCATGGGGCAAACTGTTTATAAGAGTTTGCGAACTTGAAAATGGCCATTGAGTTCGTTGATTTACCCATTAAAGATGGTGATAGACTGGGAATGGACTATGAATACCATGGAATATCCCGTATTTGATGGTATAGAATGTGAGGGTCATGGAATTTTTAAATGAAATATATCACAGAATTGGATGATGGGACAATTTTTAACTGGAAACCCCGATGAATTTGGTGATAGCAAATGATAAAGACCCATGGTTTCCGGTTAAGATTTTCCCTCAAACAAATCCATTGAATATAGGATAGACTGGGAAGATCATGGAAGTTTTATGAATTTTTAATGGACTGAGCCTTACGAAATCAAACATGGCTGGGAAAGCCCCGAAGTACTATAAATTTGGAGGTTTTTTAGGAGAAATCATCGAACTAAATGGGAGATTTTCGAGTGCCATGGTTGAGTACCGGAGGGTAAGGATGGTTTACTTTTCGTTTTTTTTTTTGGTGATTGAAGTTGGATACTTTTCGATCTTTTAGGTGGTGATTGAAGTACTTATACCTGGTTGGTGGTTTGGAACATGGCTTTTATTTTTCCATTCAGTTGGGAATTTCATCATCCCAACTGTTACTCACTCCATCATTTTTCAGAGGGGTAGGGCTCAACCACCAACCAGATATTATGATTAACCATCATTAACCATATAGTAACCATTTATATTAACAGTATATTCACAGTATATTAACCACAATGGTAGACTAGTGAAATGGTGGTATCATGTGGTGAATTTCAGGAGAACTTGGAAGTCACGAGACATCACCATGATGTCACGGCGAGGAACTGGGAGCCTTTTAGAAAGATCAGTGGCATGGTTGAGGCATTTGAGATTCATGTGGTTAAAACAATGCCATTGAAATAGTGGATTTTCCCATTAAAAATGCTAATTATCCATAGTTATGTTAGTAAAAACCAGAGGGTACATATCTTTCCCATATTTTTCCATACTTTCCCATGATATCCCATTTCATCCCATATCTTTCCCATATTTTTCCCATATATTTCCCAGATTTTTCTCATTACTAAGCCCTTAAGAACCTCAACCACCGGAACTTTCGCACGCTCCGTAAGTTCACCGCCCGTGGTGAGGATCACCATCTTCGGAGGGGTCACCTACGGCAAGGCCGGGGCCCGATGGCCGCTTGTAGCCAACTTATGGGAGTAGATATATGATATATTTATGATGGTTTATGTAATATTATATGTGATTGGAGTATAGATTACAGTAGATGTGTTGTGTATCTATATAAATATATACATACATACCATACCATACCATACCATAACATAACATAACATAACATACATAATATATATATATATATATACATTGTAGAGACATCCTTTGTGGTGAATAGCGATTTTGTCCGGTTGGCCAACAGCATGATTGTAAAGGATTATGGCCAATGCGCAGGGCCGGACTTCGCAAAGTAACCAGGTATCACAGAATCCTATGCTTGGCCGCAGCTCGTGCGACACTGTGCCATATGGGAAAAACATAATTTAAAAAATATATATATAATATATATATATATAACACACACAGATATATATATATATATATATCTGTGTGTGTGCATGTAGCTTATTTTTATCGCATATATTTGTGCATGTTATCCTGCCACATACATACTTCAAAATTTGTATCTAAGCGAAGCCATGGGCCATTCATTTTGGGCCTGGTTCACGAGGGTGCCAGGGTTTGGACGTTCTGGCTTTCATGAAATCAAAACCAGTGAACTACCCTCTGGTAAACTAACATAGCTATTGAAAATGGTCATTTATAGTGGATTTACCCATTAAAAATGGTGATTTTCCATAGCTATGTTAGTTTACCAGAGGGTACGTTTTTGTTGATGATTGATGGTTTTATGCCGGGGCGCAGTTTCAAATTCCTCCAGGCAAGGGGCCCAGGACAACTGTGGTGTGAACAGAAAACATCATGTGCATTACCGGCTCAGTTCCAAATCGCTGGCGTCGCCCCTGGGGTCCAGGATGGAGACAGCGTTGGTGCTGTTGCCCAGCAGCCAAAGCTAGCTGCAATAAGATCCGTGTTTACTTTGTGGCTTGTGGGAGGTGACAAGATAGTCACATGGGGCAACCGAGACTATGGAGGTGACAGCTCCAGAGATGAGCTCAGGAATGTGCAGCAGATTTCGTGCACAGGGGGTGCTTATGCTGCCATTTTGGCAGATGGAAGCGTAGTGGCCTGGGGCGATCCATACTATGGTGGTGACTGCTCCGGAGTCCAAGATGAACTCAGGAATGTTCAACAGATTTATTTGTGGCACATGGAGGGCTTTTGCTGCGATTTTGGCAGATGGAAGCGTGGTGACATGGGGCTGTCCAGACCCTGGTGGTGACTGCTCCGCAGTCCAAGATGAGCTCAGGAATGTTCAACAGATTTATTTGTGGCACATGGAGGGCTTTTGCTGCGATTTTGGCAGATGGAAGCGTGGTGACATGGGGCTGTCCAGACTGTGGTGGTGACAGCTCCGCAGTCCAAGATGAGCTCAGGAATGTTCAACAGATTTATTTGTGGCACATGGAGGGCTTTTGCTGCGATTTTGGCAGATGGAAGCGTGGCGACATGGGGCTGTCCAGACCGTGGTGGTGACTGCTCCGCATTCCAAGATCAGCTTATTTACATTTCGGCGCAAGTCAGGGCCAGGGCGGTCAGGGCAAACAAAAAGTGCGGCTGCCACATCCCCGTACTGGTTGCATTTGTGGACTTCCCAGCTGGCTGTTTCTCATAGTAACGTGATTGAACTCGAAACTGTTTTCCAGATTCCATTTTCTTACTGGTGCTTAGTAGGGAATGAGGGAATGATCCACAATAATTAACTATCAATAAAATCGCTAGTAATAATCATCCCAGCAACCCCCAGCAACCCATCCATTCCCTACGTTTAGCACCAGTAAGATTTTAGGGTGTATCATTTGACACTGTTTGAAGGAGCATGGGCAATGGCAGTCGTGTTGGGTGGGTTTTCTGGGTCCCCGTGACCCCCATGAGGACGTCAAAGCACTTCTGCATGGATCACCATGAAGGATGGTTAATAAGTGCTTGGGGGGTTGTGTTTCTGTACACGATTACCATGATTTCCCACTACCTTTCCTAAACCCATGTAGGTTTAGAAAGGTAAAAAGAGGAACCACAAACCAAATCCCAAACCCTAGTAGAATAGTGATCTATAAATTTCATATAAACACACGTTTTTTTTTTTTCTTGGGGTTAGCGTGTTAGATCATCTAAAGTTGCAGGCGCAAGAGGCCCTGAGCGAGAAGGAAGCGGAACCACTGGCGCCTGGGCGGGGTCAAAACAGTGGATTTTATCATTATAATGAAACCGTAAACAGCGTGCGATGATGATTTGACTGTTTTTTAGCCATCAAGCATAGTGATTTTTCACCAAGCACAAATGGGCAACCAATTGGATTTTAAGACTGAATCATAGTGATTTAGCAAGTAAACTTAGGATTTTAAGCATCACAACTTGGGATTTCAGCCAGAAACAATTGGGATAAACGAGCAAAATCCAGCAAACATATGGATTTTAAGCAAATTGAAGCAAAAAGACGTGCGGATTGAGGAGCAACAAGTGTGATGAGTGGGGGTCAATCAAGTAACATGTTCTACTTATCTGTTTGGTGATCTGTTAGCCAATCCACGAGACCTGTCGGAAGTCACCAGCGAAGAAGTCATGAAAGAAGGTGGGTCAGCACGCTTGCCTGGATTTGCCAGGCGGGATTGTACCCACACAAGTATGGATAGAAGCAACAACAAGTTGAGGATACCATCTGGTTATTTAACATAGCCATGGAAAATCACCATGCTATTAATAGGTAAACCATCTATAAATGGGCAACTTCCATGGCTATGTTAGTCATAACCAGAGGATATAGGATATTGCGGTCAAACGTAGGGAACCAAGGTGAATGATGGCAAAGGTAGGGTGTCCAACAAGCAGAGAAACATCTGTATCCAGCAACGAGTGACCGTTGTCACCAGGGACTTCGATTCAGTCACTGGTAATTGAGGATGGTTGGCTCTGCTATTACCCTCCGGTAAACGTTTACATAATTTTGGAAAGTCACCATGCTATCAACGGGTAAATCCACGAACTGTCTATGGCCATTTTCAAGTTCGCAAACTGGTAAACTAACATAACTATGGAACATCACCATGCTATGAAACTGGCTAGTCATCAACTATGTCGACTGGGCCATTTTCAAGTTCGCAAACTGTAACAGTCATTACCAGGCCGGGTAACCAGATTCCCATGAGCCAATCTGATGGTGAAGATCACCATTTTGGGTTGTGAATTTCCTTGATTTATTGCTTCATGGCCCAGAAATTTATGTGTAACATGTCAAAACCATGGAATTTGGTGGTGACATGGCGTCTACAATTGCTATCAATTGCTCTAGCGCTTTAGAATCTTTAGAACCCCCTGGCATTGAATGATCTCCCTGACTTTCACACTCAGACTTTCCGCTCAGAAACATCTGGCCCCTGGATAACGGTACATCCATTTCCAGAGCCGGGTCTGAAAATGGTCATCCAATTTTTTGTCCGGGTCATCCCCATTCTTGTCAAGTGAGTTGCGTCATTCCTTCCCCGTACCAAATACCTCTAAGGAAGCGCTGCTTTGGTATTGGATCTATTTTTTCTTGGCCAAGAAAGGGTGATTTTCGAATGGTCGAAGGATGGGATCAAACTATATTTTATATTTGACAATATGGTTATAACATGTTATAAGCCCAATTTTTGACAGTTGCATAGCTCTTTTGGTTGGTTAGCGGTTGGCCATCGAGATCATTTTGGGACTGGGATCACATGTCTTGCTGGCCCATTGCCATAGAAAACCCGACCCAGGTAGCGAAGCCTGCTACGCCGTAGGGCGAAAATATCTGGCACATCCCTGGCTTTTGGTGTCGGAAGATGGGCTGGAATTGTGTTTTCTTTTTTTTTGGGGGTACCCTCCTGTAAAGCAACATACAGTGGATGTGAAAAGCACACCGTTTGAAAGTCATTTTTCGAAACCATTGGCCTTTTCACATCTATGTTTTTTTTTTTTAATAAACCCTAGTCTAAGTATCCCAAAAGTCGACTTGTTTGAGGTTGGTGAATTTTTTTTATGTATCCAGATCATGGCCATGGCATTTTTTCGGCATCATAATGATTCACCAGTGGCTTTGGTGATGTTGGGTGTGTGTTTTTGCCTTTTTAAAGGGCAATCCCAGGTGAGGAGCTAACACCTCAGGTAGCAAAAAAGATGAGTTAGCTAGATGAGTTTCAAAATCCTCAAGATTTTGGAGCTGGCTAGACTGATGTTCAAATGTTTTAATATCATTTTCAGCCTTAAGGATTGGATTGGGAATGTAATTCTTAAGCATAGTTGTATGGATGTTACATGGATGGTTTTGGCCAAGGATGGATTGGTGGTTTTTACCCATCACTTGGGGGGTACACCGTTTCGGAACGTTTCGGATATACTTGGGGTGCAGGTGGGGTGATCTTTATGGGTATAGCAATGGTGATAATATGATTAATATTGATCATCTCCATAAGTTAGAAGACACCCTCTGGTAAACATGCAAAAAACGATGGAACATCACCATTTTTAATGGGTAAATCAACTATAAATGGCCATTTTCAATAGTAAACTGGTAAACTAACATAACTATGGAACATCACCATGCTATGAAAATGGGTAGTCATCAACTATTTCAATGGCCATGTTCAATAGCAAACTGTAACAGTCATTACCAGAGGGTATCTACTTAGTTCACTGGAACTGCACCCCGTGCGGGAGAGGTCCGTCTCATCTCATCTGTGGCCGCCCTGCAGTCGCCGTTCGGTTTAGGGCGGGAAGAGCCAGTCGAGGAATGAAGGACGAAACGCCACCCCACATTCCGCTTAGTAGTTGTGGCTTTGACAGTGGCTGGATATGTGCCCATTTTGGTTGAGATGTATCTACCTGTGGTGCTACTACGTTCAGCCTACAGTTGTCCTGCTCTTACCCTTTGCAATCCACATGATCTCCTGTTGAAACCACCTGTTCTCATTTTCAACAACCCATCAAACAGCTGGGCGCGGTTGAGTTTCCAGCTCAGCTAATCCGCACCGCATGTTGGTTACTTGACGCCCTGCGCGTGTCCCATCTCTAGCCTGCCATGGGCAAGCGTGCTGGCGCCAAGCCGGGCGGCGCGCAGAACCGCTCCGCCGGCGGCGGATTGCCGAAGCGAAAGCCGCGAGGTGCGGCAGAGTTCACCTCAGGTGTTGCTTCAGTCTTGGGACTATACATATATCATCATGCTATATACATATGATTACATATGCATGTATAGTCGCATATATAAATATATGCATACTTGTTCATATGTATATATAGAGATACAGGTATAGGTGTAGACATGTATATTATATGTGGAGAGAGAGAGAGAGAGAGAGTATTATTTGCCAAGAACTAGCAGCTTCGGCTACTTATCCTCCCTGACGTAATGGTTGAAAAAAATCGGAGGTTTTCACAGCTGCACATCTGAGGTGGACAGGGTGGTGGCTACAAAGCAGAAGACTTCCAGGATTTGGTGTTCCTTGGTTATTCACCTTTTAGCTGAGTATTGGAATGAAATGGAATGAAATACATGGAGAATTGGTTGGGGATATGGCTGTTGAAGGGAATATCATGGCTGGTTGGTGGTTGGTGAATGGGTGAATCTCCATGAATAGTGGTTAGATTATATCTATCTGGTTGGTGGTGACTGGAACATGGCTTTTATGACTTTCCATATATTGGGAATTTCATCACCCCAAGTGACGAACTCCATCATTTTTCAGAGGGGTAGGTCAACCACCAACCAGATCATTTAGCACTTGGGACATAGCCCGATGGAAGACTTGCAAAACTGTCAACGAAATAGGCTCACCATAGGGAATCCATCTTCTCAACAAATGTTGGGGACCAATGGGTCGTTCATGGAATACTGGCGGTATTTCATTGAAAAAAAAAATACACCCCTTTAAGTGAAATTGAATTATCAGCCATACCACCACATATAAATGATAAGTCGATAACTTTAATAAAAAATGAAGTAAATGACAAAAGAACCTATAGACAAATAGATGTACGGGCTGATGGTGTCCGATATGTATAATTCCCACCCTTACATTGAAGGAGTTGCATCTTTGTTAAAATCTAGGGACCCTCACCTGGGAGAAGGGAAAAACAATGAAAACATACATGTTCATGTTTTCATACACGCATATATATATATACACATACATAATATATATATATATACGTATGTACATATAATATATATATGTAAGTATATGACATTCGCTTGTTGATATAGTAATATTATCCTTAAAATATTTTTTTTTTATGCGACCCATCGCAGAAAAAATCGCTATGCAAACTGTGCATTTTTGCAACGCATGTCTCAACGCCAAAGTCCGCTCGAAGGTCTCAACTGAAGCCTCTGGGCCTTGCGGTGCTGAAGATGGATGCGGATGGGATCCTGGGCAACGGCGGACAACACCAGGTCAAGCGTAACGGCGTAACGTCGGGTACTGTAAGTTCCAACGGAAAAACCGTTGATTTGGGCAAGGTATCATGGATTATATTTGGGATGATGGAATGATGGAAGATGAACATCCAGAATCTGTTCTTAGTCCGATGTGAACAGGGGAATAGGGGTTGACCCGCAGCTTATTGGCTGTTTAGATCCAGTCTTGTTGATTCTATTCCCATCTTCTGGAACCATCATGGAACCATCTCCATTTTCATGGGTATGTCGAACCTGAACATCCTCAACCGACTGAAAACAGTGGAATTGCCCTTGGAAGAACTTGTTTTCCTTGCTGGGGGCTTCACTTCTGGACCTGATCTGGGCATAGTCAAAATTTCTGCCTGATACTCTTGGATGGTTTCAAGCTGAACATGACCAGCCCAATAATGTCCTTTTGGTAAAAATAGAGGGGCCGGGAGCTGGTATACCGTACCATCTATCATCATAGAAACCTGTTGTTAAAGGGGTAGTTTCAAACCCCTCTTTTTTCATCAACCAACCAATGGGAAAAGGACATCTATGGACCAGCACTGGCCATATGGTCATCCATTGGGGAGCCAAGACTGCTTGGAGATATCTCACCTGGGAATGGTATGAACCAACTCAAATGTTTTACATTTTCAATCCTCTATTTTACTGGTTGGTTCGGGCTCCAACATCGCAAAACTGACATCATGAATCGCATTTTTTTGTTGACACTATGATGTTTTCTCATGTTTTCTCATGTTTTCTCATGTTTTCTCATGTTTTCTCATGTTTTCTCATGGTTCTAGATCCCTTCCACCACCATTTTGGGTGGCAAAAAGTTTGGCCAATCCCCCCACCCCTCCCCGGTGGCTTCACCGCCGCGCGACAACCAGGAACTGTTTGTTCCGCTCGGTGGCCGATCAGCTGTGCGGCGATGCCAACGAACATCAGAGCTATCGCGAGCGATGCTGCGAACATATGCTGGACCACGCGGAGGCGAAGTCATTGGATTTCGATGGGTTTTCTGATCTGGAAACTCCGGAAACTCCGGAAACCTGAATGGTGGGTTTTCTAATCCATTAAAAACAAGGGGGTTTCCGGTGTTGACCTTTTTCCAAGAAAACCAATCCCATGAGGAAGAAATTCACTGAGATATGAAATCAACCATCACTATCCATCACTAGGATATGAAGGATATGAAATGTTCACTGGGGTATCAACTGGAGGCACCGAAAGTTGGGTCGGACACCATGGCGATGTCCCAAAAAAACTCGTCGCCACTGATGACTGATGACGGTTGATGGGTGAAATGCCCCATAGAAAGCAACCGAGAAATAAATTCAGGTGGGAAATTTATGAACATCTCCAATGTTGCTGGCAGCTCGCTTTGTGTTGACGCGTTTCCATTCGCGTTTCCCATTCATTCTTCCATTCCGAAGAATCATGAAACAATCAATGGATTGGTTTAGTGGAAAATTTACCGGAAAACCCGACATTTAATGGTAAAACCCCATGGGTTTCCGGTTACAATTTTCCCGTGAAAACCAATCCATTGAAACAAGGCATGCCAAGCTTCACATTTTCAGACTCCTTTTCGTTGACCGCCAAGCACTCAGCGACCCGAAAAGGAGTTTAGCCTTTTCTACGTGGCCGATGACTTTGATGCTTGGCAGCCATATACCATTTATAGACGACTTCGTTTCGACAGCATTTTCTAGCCATCCAGCGATTTGGACCATATATATATATATACATACATACACATACACACACACATATATATATATACACACCCTCTGGTTATTTAATATAGCAATGGAAAATGGGCCATTTATAGATGATTTATGATGATTTACCTATTAGAAATGATGATTTTCCATATCTACGTTAAATAACCACAGGGTCTAAATATGATTAAATGCACTTTCCAACAAACAGCTAGCATATCCACTTTTCTCCAGGTGTCCTTTCTTTTTTTTTGGGGGGTTTTCGGGGCAGTTGGGCTAACCAAATGTACCAACGGTCCCACCAGCTGCGATCAGAGGAATCCAGCTGCGATTCCTTCGAGTCCTACGTCTACAAGATGCGACGGCCAGGGACCTGGGGCTCCCAGCTGGAGCTGATGGCACTCTGCCAGAGCTACGGCGTGTCGCTGGGATTTTTCACGGAGATTCGCCGAGCTGGGATCATTTTGAAGGGGTTTTAGATGTTTTAATGGGGAGATTGAAAGGGATTTTTTCATGGAGTTTAGTGGAGTTTAACGAATTTTACTGATGACTTTAAATGATTTCAATGGATTTTCATCGGGATACATAGCCAACAAATTGAGACTTGGGTTTGTCTGAGAATGGGGGATGAACCACAGCACAGCAATAGGGAAAATGATGACGGCGGCCAGGCGTGACTAACCGTAGTGACTAACCAATGGATTTACGGGCACCCTATTTTCAGACAAACCCATAAAGTCTGCGGCTGTAAAGACATTTTTTTTTTTTGTGCGAGGTGTTGGAGGAGTTCAGGCTCAAAGATTTTGGAAGCAAAATCTGCCGGGAAAAATGCCATTGTGCATGAAATAAGATGAAATCAGCCACAATTGATCCATTGATAACTGGCCAATTTTGGAGGTTTGGACCATTTTGGACCCATCGGCCACTGTGGCTCAGGAATGCCATTGTGCATCAGTCTGGCCTGCCGTCATACGAGATGGTCTTCAGCCCGCAGGACAGTGGTGGGTGGTGGGAGGCTGCCAAAACATGGAGGTCTTGCTGGGAGCACATCCAGCAGGATCAGTACCCTCTGGTAATTTGTTACATAGCTATTGAACATGATCATTTATAGTTGTACCTATTGTAAATGGTGATTTTCCATAGCTATGTTAGTTTACCAGAGGGTACCATTCTTTCTGGTGTTTTTGCGGCAACTCGTTCATTGAAAAAAATCTCCTATGAATGGCCCATCAAATTCAAAAGCTGGCCCATAGTTTGGCCCATTTTACCATAGCTATTAATTTGTAAAAACCTATAGTAGCTATGGTAATTCTATGGAATATGGTAACCACCCCATATGGCAGGATCTACCATAGCTATATTCTATTGACATCCTGTAAAGACCATCCCAAGTGGCGTTGCCACCGCTAGGAGAGTCCGTGCATGCAGATCTCTTACCATGACGGCGAGCACTTCAACAGTGTTAGGTTGGGCTGTTGGGAAGTGGTGCTTAATTGTGGGCTAAGAATAGAACATAATAACTCGATAATAACCCCCAAACATATTAAAAAAACATCGAAAATGACCAACTAAGTCACTATATGTTTTATAACTTTCTACATTTTTTTTGGGGGTTTCCTATAGATTAAACCATCCCAGATTTCTCCCCCCCCACTCGGGCCAAAGAAAACCACCGGACACCGCCGCTCCGCTTGAGGTTCGCTTGGGATTTGGAGGGCCCGGTGAAGCATTTCTCCTTGGCGCAGTTGAAGGGCAACGGTGAAAAGATGAAAGGCTTAGTGGAGCAGGTGGGAGCTGCTGACACGCTGACACCACAAAGCAAATAACAGGTTAAATTTAATGATGATTAATGAACAATTATATAATGATAGTTCATCCGTAAGCCGACCCCTGATACAAGTTATTAATGAAATTATACTTATATTTAAGTACGCCCCCTGGATCCTTAAATTCAACATGGAAGCCCAAAAGCAGGGCGTGGAGGCGTGGAACATGATTTTCCTATTGGATAGTAACCCCATGTGGAAGGCGCACGCAAAATCAAACAACCAACAACCAAACCAACAACCAACAACAACAACCAACAACAACAACAACAACAACAACAACAACAACACCAGCAGCAGCAGCAGCAGCAGCAACAGCAACAGCAACAGCAACAACAACAACAATAACAACAGCAACAACAACAACGACATCCCATTCTCTTCATACTAGATATTTCCAGCAAGGTACCCTAACTCATGAATAACATCCCTTGATCGCACCCCAAGATTATTGGCATATTATTGGCTTGAGTTTCTGATCTATGACATAATGAATTATATAATATGGAGGTTTCCTAAAATAGGGGTACACCTAAATCATCAACTTTAATAGGATTTTCCATTATAAACCATCCATTTCGAGGTACCCCTATTTGAGGAAACCATCATATCATCATTATGATTTGCGCCAACATCGGCTCAATGCTTCAGGGAAGCCTCTTGCAAGAGGGCGCATTCGAGAGATCTATGTCGAATGGGCCGTGAAGCCAATAAGCTAAGTGCCAAAAATTAAAAAGATAGCATCTTTACCCTCTGGTAAACTAACATAGCTATTGAAAATGGCCCATAGAAATAGTGAGTTTTCCCATTAAACATGGTGATTTTCCATAGCTATGTTAAATTACCAGAGGGTAATATTTCCATTGGTTTGCTGATTGTTTGGTTATCAACATTGATCTCCATCATCCCCAGCATGCGTTTTTTTTGGTCGGTTGTCAGTTTTTTCAAGGGCACACATTTGCTGATAAAAGACTAAATATCTGGTTTACAAGGAACACATTTTTGATGGATCAGATCACCGTTTCATGGTATTTAAATATATTTAAATCCCTATTTCAATTATTGGCACATGTACATATAAAACTCATACAAATACATATATACTAGTATATATATATTCCTAAGACATCCTAAGGCTACATAATGAGATGTATTGAAATCATCATTTCTGGTGGCCCAATTCCCCAAGGACTTTCCCGTGCTTCAGAGCGGCAGGTGACCTACAGCCTTCCACCGGAGCATGGCTTTGATGAGACCACCATGCGGCAGACGCTGCTGCAAGCAAAGGTGTCGGATAGACCGGGGAATGTGGGGAAAATGGCCAAATGGCATGTTTGGAGTTGAATTGGTATTTGTTTCTAGAAAGAATATCACAACTCAAACGAACTCTATACATGATTGTTTTTTTAAATCAGATCAAAACACGCCCAACCATAGCTTGATGACACAATAGAAGCCATTTGAGGGGGCGCTTCTTGTACCAGCACTATCCGCATCCACAGCAGCGTAGGAAGACGTGGATCTTGCAGTCGAGCTGCTGTTGAAGAAGATGACCATTGCGGATGGGGAGGTGGGGTTGCACTACCCGAGCCGCATGATCCATGTGATCCTACTTACCCTCTGGTAATTTAACATAGCTATTGAAAATGGTGATTTATAGTGGATTTTCCCATTAAAAATGGTGATTTTCCATAGTTATGTTAAATTACCAGAGGGTATAGCCATAGTAATGTATGGCAATATAGTCATAGGGCCGTACTTAAGTTGATGACGCATAGCCTTTGTGACTGATAAAGAATTTTGAACTAGTCATTGAACTACCGTAGATGGACGAAATATTCAAACCCCTTCTATCCGGTACAACCCCCTCGCCCCCAAAGTTCAATGTTATTGTAACCTGAAGTGCGTTAGCCCCAATGGACGAAAAAAATCAAACC
>Ga0126342_10006913_pt1 | contig 20199 bp, 15 predicted proteins | sample Cyp1metagenome_FD_92528 | JGI IMG/M metagenome (GOLD analysis project Ga0126342, IMG submission 92528) | Coral microbial communities from Lord Howe Island, Old Settlement Bay, Australia - Cyphastrea 1 metagenome | ecosystem: Host-associated > Invertebrates > Cnidaria > Coral ...
ACGGCGATGTGGAGAGGGTCCTCGGAGATCAGCAGGTCGAAGAGGCGGCATCCTCATCCAATCCCAAGACTTGGCCAGACCGCAGCAACAGCAGGGTGCGGCTTCAGTCTGTCATGGTGGTTCGGGGGAACATCAACCGCAGCGCGGGCCACAACGCGCCACCAGAGCCTGCAGTGCCACCAAAGAATGTGAAGGGTAAGAAAAAAGCAAAGGGTGCTGAGAAAAAGAAGCAGAAGAAGGGGAACGAAGATGACACCGACGATGTGCCCGTCATCGGTCGAACCGAAGGGCAGGATGAATGGGATGGAGATGGGGGCCACCGTCCTGGCCTTCAGGCGGAGCAGGCGTCGCAGATTTCGGCATGGCGCTGATGCACATCGGCCGCTTCATGATGAAGCGTGGATAAGGCCAATGTGACTGAGGGTTATCCAAGGGAAGCTCCTGGCACTACTGGCCACCGGGCGCTATCCAAGGAAAGCTCCAGTCACTATACTGGCCAGTGAGGGCTACCCAAGGGAAGCTCCAGCCACTATTGGCCATAGATGTCACAGTGAGTCTCCGTAGATGTAAGTCTATATGGCTGACGTATTAAGTCACCACCAACTAGTTCACCATAGCTGTTTCTATACAAAACCGGGCCGGGATTCCCCGGAGTTCTTCGGCATCGCGGCAGAGCTTGCCGCGGCCGACCGCCATGATGATCTTTTATGCATTCTGATCAGGACTTGTTTGAAATTGATGATACCCTCTGGTAAACTAACATAACTATGGAAAATCACCATTTTTAATAGGTAAATCAACTATTTCTACTGGCAGTTCCACGTGATCATTTTGGATCAATGTCTATTGGGAGGCGCTGCCGGGGAGGTTTTGACAGATGGAGTGAGGAAGAGGATACTCCGAGATTGGGATTTTGAAGGGCACTGTGGAACATCGGACCATCCCGCAGAACCAGTTGGACCGGCACTGAGAATTGCTTGGAACTTACCCGGCCTGGTAAACATACAAAAAGCGACATAGAAAATGGCCCAGTCGACGAAATAGTTGATTTACCCAGCTATAAACTGGTGATTTTCCATAGTTACGTTAGTTTACCAGAGGGTAGCCCTTTGAAGCTGATTCCTTTGCTAATGGCGGCTTCGCCTGACTTGCTCTTTGCCATAGCACGGCCTTAGGTGCTGGGACTAACGACTAACCTATGTTTGAGGACACCCGCGGAGATCATCGAAATTTGGCCTTTATATTCCCTTAATATGACCTTTGAATCCCCAATATATTTCCCATTCTATACCCATTCAAAGCCCATGGAAACCCCATTCATCATGTAGTTGATATTTCCAACAAAGCACACAACCGATGATATTTTATGATATTTCTATAGGTCACTAAGATTGTTAGTTAAAATCCCGTTATATTCCCACTACAACACATCCCATTGTAAACATAGTCATTGTGTTTATCCTTATTAAACCATCTAAAACCATACTATATCATACTATATCCCACTATTAAAAGGGGTAGAATCAATAGTATCCCATCCATGATTAAGTTATTCCATTGCTATCTCACAACTATTTATTAGGTACTGGTTAGTTATATCACATTACATTCATTCATAATTAATCAAATATTATCCATGGAATAATCATAATAGTAACATAAACCACAGTTATGAAGTTATGGGCCTTTACCAGTTACAAGTCGGTTATAACTTATAACCCCATTTCTGGAATGTTTAGCCCCCTAAAAAATGACAATTTATAATTTGCAAAGGGCTTTAACTGCAGTGACATTCCATACATAATAGTAATACCATTCCACTCTCATCCACTATGGGATAAACATTACATACTTAACCAATAGTAATGGAATAATAGTGGGTAATCACGGAATAACATAAACCAGTGATATTACCATGTAAAACTATACCATATCCCAGTCCATTATCAGAAAGTTCGCACCGTTCGCACAAGGCCACAGAGGCGGTGGTCAGCAGTTTCAGTCGCTGGAACTACTACAGCTTCCCCGGCGTACGTCATGGCCTGGCCATCATCGCAAGGTGACTGGGGATGGGTACAATGGGACGTTGTTGATTTCGGCCCATTTATGGTGATGTCATGGGATTTGACCAAGAAACATGGTGATTTTGGCTTGAAACAAATGGGACTTGAGCAAAAGAAACAATGATTTAATAGCTTTTGACCAGAAATATGGTCATGTAATGATTGGGATTTAGACTGATTACCAACTGGTAATCCAATATTTTGCCAGAATTGTGACAACATCTAAGACGATGATGTTCTGGTACGAAGTGATGACGGCTACGAAGTCTTGGAGTAGATGGATATATTTGGATAGTACCAGACAGCAATTGTTGATACTTAAGGGAGAGTACATGGACAGTGAGTTGCAAATGGTTAGTACATGGATATGTGCTTCCACCGCAACAATTGGTTGGCTATGTTTCTTGTCTGGTCTAAAACGTTCCATTTGTTCTGCAAATATTATCCAGACGTTTGATGTGATTGATTTGCAGTAGCCCTTCAGTTGATAGATGTTGCAGTTCTTTGGATCCAGTGAAGGATAGTCTCCAGGCCTGGCGATGCATCCCAATAAAAAAAGGTTTGAAGCATGACCCAGTCAGGAACCATCCCAATGAATATCCGAAATCCAGAAAGTTGACATTAATCATCATTTATCGCAAGTCGTGACATATTCTGGTAAGTTCGAAATGTCAAAGTTCCAGAAAATGTTGGTTGATGTTAATTGTATAGTTTGTTTTATAGTTCCTGTAATTTAAGATAATTTATGATGACAACCTTAGCAGATAACTGAGTGCAGAGTGCAGCATCCTTAGCGTTCGCTCGCTCCGTCAGGTTGGAAGCGTCAGCCCCCTGGTCCTCTCCCGTGGTCTTCGCTCAAGAGGCCTTCACTTCTCAGGTGGGGCTGGTGGGGATGGGACATGGAAACGGGACATGGAAACACATGGAAACCGGCTATATATATATATATGTGTGTATATATATATATGTGTATATATATATGTGTATATATATATGGGATTTTATAGGGATTCAATGGGATTTTATAGTGATTCAATGGGATTTTAATGGGATATACCATTTGGTTATGACTAACATAGCCATATGTATAGATGGCCCATAGAAATAGATGGTGAACAACTGGGTTTACCGAACTTAAAAATGATGATTTTCCATGGCTATGTTAAATAACCAGAAGGTATATGTGTGTGTGTGGTTGGTTGGTGGTTTCTCCCAAATATAGTCAATATTTGTTTAAATAAAAGCTCCACAATAGCTTTGAACATGAATAGATCCAAAGCTAAAGCGGAGCGTCATATGCAGTATTAAGTATCGCGGCAAGGCCCTGAGGTTTGCCCGGACTACTGATCATCATCATCATCATCATCATGATCATGGCCAACCCTAAACCGCACCCCCCAAACCTTACTGTAGACCTCGTGTAGCGCATGTAGACCCTAGTACGGTTATTGTAGTGTTCCAGGTCTAGAGCATGTCTGATAACGTACTCCAACTGGTATGTGGGGCTTGGACAAACCTGGGAGTGTGTGTAACATTGGTATATTGTGGTCCTTTTCCTAGCTGGGATGATTCCAGTTGATGTATTTTTTATTATTTTTTATCGTGAGGCAAACCAACAGCCACATTGGGAATACTGTACTTGAATTTCTGGCTGAACATCGGCCACTCAATGGACTGGTGAATGCTTGGTGGTCAGGGGTTATTTGCCATCAAGGAATGAACATCGAATCAATCCAATAATATACAAGACCTACGGATCCAGCCATTGTGGGCTACCGCAGCTTTGCCACCAAACAACGTCTTGATTCAGCGATCCGAATTCTCCCATTGACACATTTATGCGGACGTTGTGTGGAGGCAGCATTGAGAGTGTGAGAACCTCTATGGAAACGAGGTGGATCAGAGCCGAAACGCTAGCGCCACTGCCCGCGATTGGCATGGAACGCGTCACATTGGCCCAAAGCAATGGACCGACAGCGCTGGCAAGCGCGAACTTTTTCATGGGCCGATCGAAAATTGCAGACCCATCGGGACCTTTGAATAGAAAGACGCAATTTGTTGGTGGAGTTCAAACTAATATTCCATGAATGTGTTGCATTTGCCCTGCCCCCTTCCATGATTATTGTAATTAATGCAATATAAATATATACATAAATGTGTTCTCGATTTGTTGTTAGCTGGTCATTGTGAACATCCTACTGATCACGGTCCAATGTCCACGTTAAATAATTATAACAACCTCATTGTTACGTCGCTAGAATGATGGTCACGATTGGGGTAACTATCGCAAAATACCCTCTGGTAAACTAACATAGCTATGGAAAATTAGCCTTTTAATAGCTAAATCATCGATAAATGGTCCATTTTCCATCGCTATGTTAAATTACCAGAGGGTAGTTTTTTTTCTTGGTGTGTGTGTGTGAGAGGTCAGTGAAATATTGTATGATTTTTTTCCAGATGTTTTGCTGCCATATGCTACAATCGTTATCATTATCAGTTACCCATACAGGTCCATAAATGTTATTTTAAGAGTCTCCAGCATCTAGCGTATTTTGATCACTATTCATATTATCCCTATGGATCCAAGTACCTTCCTAGGAAGTGTTTGGGGTATGATTTAGGGGGTTAAGTACCTTCTGAGACAGTGTTTGGATCCATAGGGTATATTATCATCATTATCGACATATCATTGTGGATTCCCATGACCCATTATTGAATGGTCCATTCAGGAACTTAAAATTGATGGATATGGCAGCTGCCAGAGTTGCAGCCATATTCCGTCATAATATTCCCTCTACATATGCCTTTGATTAGTTTACATAAGGCTTACATGTTGTGAGTACCTTCAATGTAGGTACTGTAACTGATTTCCTCTTGAATTACTCTCCAATGATTGAATCTGGTTGGCTGGAAAATTACCCATTCAGTTCGGGTTCGATCATGGTCCGACATTTTCCAACTAAAACTGTGAATTTCGATTGCCAGAGGGTATGGGAAAACAATGATCAAATAGAATGAACATATAATTTAATATGCCCATAAACTCTTGCGAATAATTCAATAGTGTTCTAGATGTTGCCAGAAATTTGCAGCTAGTGCTTGTAGGTTATAACTTATAACATCTTATAACCCGTTCAAAGCATTGGAATGTATTGAGATATGTCCACGAACTAAACACAAACCGCTAATCTGGCAACAGCAACATCTAACCCATAGGATCCATGTATATTGCTATATATGGTAACATTTACCATCAATATACCCCAAATGTTAGCATATATACCATACATGGATCCTATGGGTAATAGTACGTAGTTCCATTGAATACTTGTTAATTTGCCAGAGGGTTCTTACAGAATCATCGCCCTTAGCAACTGCTTCGAAACCCGAGTGGCAACGGACTGTCCGTTGGGATTCACCATCAACGGATTGCTTGGCAAAAATCACGGGAAACTTCAGATTTCATGGGAAAAACGATGGTTTCCTGGTGATTTTTCCACCAATTCATTGAAACCAGGCTGTGTTTTGAAGCAGTTACGATCCATAAAAAACGGCCCAGGACAGTTGCGACGTGCAAATGATGCAGCTGAAGCAGTTCGTCAATGGTGCGCCCTGTGGGGTAGCCGTGGAACCCTTGAGCTTCTTGGTGGAAATTGCCATGGGATCAATGGATGGCACCTGGAGTAACTTGGATCATGGATCAAAGGATTGGTTGGACCATTTTTTCACCGGAAACCTCCATATTTGATGGTGAAATCCATGGTTTCCGGTTAAGATTTTCCCACAGAAACCAATCTATTGATTGGAGAAAGCTGGGATTGAACGAAGGGAAATGATGGTTCCAAGGTAGTTCTTTAAATTTGAGTTGATAGAAACTGCTTTGGACCTTTGTGGGGGTGGTGTTCTCTATACGCAACCACTACCTACGTTACACCGTTGGAGCTGGCAACTAACCCAGGATTTAACTTAACCCCTTGCGCCAAGGTTTGGGGGGAAAAACATCTACACAGCGATGTGATTTTATTTCTGAATATATGATTTATATAGATTTGGGGTCGGTTTTCATTTTCTCGATTTTCTTTGGTCAGGTATCCAGTGAGGTAGCTGGGATTTTGACTGCACCACACGGAGGGATAGAAGATAGTTACCCCTATATTCTGTTTGTTGGGGATGCATCAAAAGCTAGTTGGTGGTTTCACACATGTTTAATTTTCATAATATAGTGGGAAGAATCATCCCAACTGAATTTCATATTTTTCAGAGGGGTAAGTCGACCATCAACCAGAAAAGCTTTTGCCAAGAGCATCCTGTGGAAGGTGAGTTCCCAAGTGGCATCAAGTCGATCATTTCCCAGTGACACCATGGCTAAACTCCACATTTATTACAGAGTTTACAGGAGGAAGCCAAACTCCCCAAATACCCAAGTATGTACGGTATATATATATATATATATGTAGATCTGGTTGGTGGTTTGGAACATGTTTTATTTTCCATCTATTGGGAATAATAACCACCAACCAGGGAGAGAGAGAGAGAGAGAGAGAGATATATATATATATATATTCATATACACATAAAAAACATGATATTACCTAACGATGCATAGAAAGATATCCAGCTATCATCCACGGATATGCCCCTCTTCGGTGGCCCTTGTGTTGCGACCGAAGCTTGGAATGATGGGAATTGTAGTTGATCCAGATGCTTTGCATCCCATCATTGCTTACTGGTGCTAAACGTAGGAATGGTTGGGTTGCTGGGGGTTGCTGGGATGATTATGAATTACTAGTGATGACTGGGATCATTCCCGAAAATTCCCTGCGTAAAACGCACCAGTAAGATTATCATTTCCACATGTTTTTGTCTGAATCCCTATTGTTCACTTCTATCATGTTGATAGGTACATCCAATCTGGGTGATGCTGGATATTGAAGCCATGTCTCTACCTTCAAAGGGTCACCCTTCAAGTGTCTTCACATAGGTCACTATGAGCTGCGGCTCTCATGTCCCAATTGGTTGCCTGGCGGGCCGACGCTGAGGGGTTGTTCATCGGATTTAACCACCAGACATGGGATTTAGAGCATGTTTTAGTTGATACCCTCTGGTTATCTCTGGTTTTTGAACATAGCCATGGAAAATGGCCCATTTATAGATGGTTTACCTATTAAAAATGGTGGATCTTTCCATGGCAAACTGTTAGTCATAAGCAGATGGTACTAGTTGATGAATGATAGGGTTGAACTCAGCAGGGTTCACTCTGTTTATCCCGATTTAGAAACCAACAAAAGTACGGACACCAAGACACTGGCTCAGTAGAGGAGATAATATATCTGATGCAGCTTGGAAAGCTTGACTGCGGTTTTTGGATTGCTCCAAGCTATGGTAAATCGTTGCCAGAAAATGGGTGCTTTTACCCCTCTATTCAGCCAATTTCCAGCCCTTGCATCTGGGCTGTTGGGAGCAACCTTGATAGAAGCAAGACTTCCGTAAGCTTGGCAGATTTCAAGGCTGGAAGTACCACCTGGGCCTTCAAGCCATGGAAAAGGACTTGCTTCCAACTTCCAAGTCATGTCTGTTGTAAGACCTGTAGGCAGGGATTTTGGTCATGCGATCTTTTCCCTGCCACACCAACTTGGACGACCCAACCAATTTTGCACCCATATTCTGACCGTTTTTTTGGGGGCTTATATGTGCAAGGAATGTCAACATTGCGCAGAGCATTCAGTATTTCTGTTTAAATTGCCTTGCAAGATGAACTATGGATTTGTTGGCAACATGTTCTGAATGGTTGGTTTCTACTGGTGCTCCATGCATGTTTGAACTTTGAACCCCGCATCCCTAGCTATGCTGATGCGAATTGCTGGGCCAATGACCTACTGAGCCACTTGCTGCGCAATCCGTGGTTTGGCAGCTGAGTTTTAACATATTGTAATGCATGGTGTCCATTGTAAATGACCAGCCATGAATCAGTAGGAATAGTCTTCAACTGTTCTACTGTCTTCATTTTTGTGTCCTCCATTATATCTCAACTATATCCCCAGTATACATACATTATATATAATATATACATATTATTTTATATATCATTTGAAATTATTTGTATGCATATTCTGGTCGCTTCGCGACGACAACCGCCCGCACCGCAATGTGTGATCTCCGAAGTTCCACCTTTAAGCGTCGGGGCTGAGCAGATATGGAACCGTGCTTCGGGAGAGATTCCTGATTCGGCTTGATATACAGGGGCTTCCACTGCCCCTGAAACGATAACACCGGTCTTTTTGATGTAAGCATTGGGAGGCTCACGCTAATTGGCTTTCAAAGTGTGGGTTTATGAACATTTATTAACCCAACTATATACAGAGGAAACTTCGCGAACTGCGGACTTATGATGCACAGGGTTTTTGGCCACCAGACAATAAGCCAGAAGACCCTCCTGTGGTGCATCCTTTGGCCTGACGTCAACCCAGGTTTAACGCAGCCTGATTGGTAATGAACCCTGATTACTCTTATTTATTGGGATCGTTTTACAATTTTACATGAATATAAACAAGTATTTCTAAGTTGGTAGCCTCAGCATGAAGAAACAAATCCAACCTCGGCTATCTGAGGTTGGTGGATCGTTCCGGTTTCCTTTCGCATCAAAAGTTGAATGTTCAGTACAGAGGCGACGCGGTGCATCCGAAAGGACTAAGTGACTAAGGAAGGGCATTGTTTCGCAAAGGAAGGGTGGAAAGTCCTTTTACCATTGACCATCAAAATATGGCTGGCTTACCATTGCTTTACTGACATTACTGTCAATTGCTCAGATGTTCTTGAAATTGTAGTGTGTGTTTTTTGGTTGCTGCCCCAGCAGCTCTACATGTAATAGTCGAATTTGGAAAAGAAACCCTCCAAATCCCTGTCGCCGCCACTTCAGACGTTTTGAACGCCCATTTGGGCCTCCCTTTCCACATGAGGAGGGGTCAATGTGTAAATTGACTCACCGCACAAGTGTTTGCGTAGCAGGAGTAGTTGCTTCAAATCTATCGTTGGTTGTACCATTTGCTGCCCCCATGTTGTTGCGAATACAACGCAATGATATAATCAGTTTGTTTGGAGTATTACTTTTTGGTTGTTCTATGTTGTTCTTATTTTATTTTTGTTGTTTGATTTTTTATCTGCCTTTTTGGTTGTTGACATCGTTTTATTCCTCATTCTGGTTGGTGAAACCATACGAAACCCATATCTCATCCGATTTGGAACCATCCCAATCTACCCAAATTTTACGCCTCAACAGGTCGCCCGTTGCCTTCTTGCAACGGCCTCACGCTTTTACACGCAGAATGTCCTTTGTCGAATGCAACTGGGGAATTCTTGGCTACATAAGTTTAGCACCTTGATATTGTGTTGTATATGGATGGGTGTATGTGTATATATATATATATATATATGTATGTATATATATATATATATATATATGTGTATGTATATATATATACATATGTATGTATGTATATATGTTGAAATTTATATTATCCGGTCATGTTTGCAGGGTATCCAGTATTGGCCATGAAATTAGTATTTTTTCCGGTGTATCAATTATGATCATTCATGATCGACTAATTTAAGCTTGGTTGCTGGCATGACCAGCAATTGGGTGAGATATTTTTATCACACACACACACTGTGCAGATGGAGTAAATTTGTTTTTGAAATTCGTACTGGGAAAATTGCCAGCTGGAACTTCCCTGAGATGGCGATGGAGAGAGAAACTTCACTGGGTCTAATGTGGCAACTGCAAATATACATACATGAATTTCTGACGGATGACCCCAAAGGGTGCCAAACAGAGTGGTTCAACATAAATATGTTTGTTGCCCCACAAGAAAACGGTTCAAAATACATGTGTTCATTTCTGGATATGTATATGTTTGTAATACATAGTAAGATGTATATTGTATACTGCATTTGTTTATGTATATATAATGTTTTCATTGGAAATGAAGGATATATAATAATGCATATATATATATGTATATATGTACACACACAGATATATATATACATATACACAAACATTCAGGCAAAACAATTGTGTTTGTTTTAGGGAAAAAAACAGGAAGCCCTGTACTATACTGTATTTGATAGTTTTTTTTGTTTCCTGCTTATTCAATAATTCCTTGACTCATCCCAATCCATCCAAGACATGTTCGACCGGTAAATAACCAACTGTTAGACCTTTCGCAAACAGGTGATGCTTGGAATCGCAACATGTGATGGTGAGATTTGATGCAGCCTGATTTTGCATGGAAAACCCGTTGTGTGTTGTTTTCACACCGTTTCCCAATGATTGTTTGCAAACCATGCTGGTTAAAACTGAGGGTGCAAGTACATCTTCACAAAACCAGTTTGTTGCCGAAGGAACCCCAATGTTGAGTCACTCCCAGATGTGGATGATGGCAAAATCAAAACCGGAAATCGAAAAAAAATGGCATGTTGTTACCAACCATGGTTTCCGGTCAAAATCAACCAGTTCTCCGAACCACTCCATTGAACCGAAGGTGTGGAGGAATCGTGCACATTTCTCTTGACATCTTCTGGTCAACTGCAGAAGAGGACCCCGTTGGAGGCGAGGAAGTCTAAGAAGTCAGCCATTTTTTTAGGGCCAGGTTTGATTATACCGGAGGGTAATGTGGAATGGGATTATATGATATTATTGATCTGGACACATCAAAAGATGACTGTTGTGGGATTGATTCCAAACATTTTTCAAGCCGTTACCGTCTGGTAATTTAACGTAACTATGGAAAATCACCATGTTTAATGGGAAAACTCACTATAAATGGCAATTTTCAATAGCAAACTGTTAAATTATCAGAGGGTATCATCATGGAATATTTGTCCTTCCAGCAAGTCCAGGAATTGATTCATCTATTCGCCCAAAGTGTGAATGGGGTTGCGCGTTTCGCCAATTGAAACGAGTCATCATGGAGATGGGATTGGCTGAGGGCACATACGAGTGCCGAGTTTACTTTGTCCCATGCTTCCTTTTTCGAGGTTGATGTGCCAATGTGTCCTGGTTATTATTGGTCTATATCCGCTAGCTAGTGCATCGGATAGACACATTCATGGAATAGTCAAAGCATGTCAAAGCATGGTTTGTTTTGCTGAATGGGATGGTTCCCAATGTTCATTAATGTTCATTGGGCTTAGTATACACCTGAGGAGATACTTGGAGAATTCCATGCATGTCGGGATGACGCCGGCTCCCATTCGTCCTCTTGGATCATCATGACTCTGACGGTCAAATCACAATTTTGTTTTGTTAAAACCGCATGAAAATCCAATGTTTTATGTTCCATTGTGGTTGATAAAAGTCATTCAAATTCATTAAACAACCTCTTACAGTAATCTCATTCAAATGGAAGAAAACTACATCCTCACTGCATATGTTTAGTAGGATTTCATGGTTCCTTCTGTTTTGGTGGTGAATTTAACATCTCTTCAAATCAAATTTCTGATGGTTTTGCGTCCAGGTGCGTATGCCTCCCAACTTCAGCGTGGTGCCATGGCAGACGCATCTGGGTGATTTCGTGTCTCGGTGGCAGGCTGTAGATTTTGTGGTGCGCCACAGGACTTGGGAAACCAACTGTAGAGATGTGATTTTTTGGTCGATATAGATTTAGAATTAGTTGATTTGTGACAGCTAAGTTGGTTTGTAAGTACTTGAACTAAGCTAGTTGGTGGTTTGGAACATTTTTCCATATATTTGGGAATGTCGTCATCCCAACTGACGAACTCCATCATTTTTCAGAGAGGTTAGCAGCAACCACCAACCAGATTGATGGTTAAAATTCCCATCATGCTTAACCATGATTAACCATTATATATTAACCAGTTAATTAACCATCATTAACCATTATTAACCATTATTACCAGTTAATTAACCATTAATATTAACAATTAATATAACCATAGCTGATATGCATAGCTGGATGATTCAGCATCATCGGACCAACAAGAATCGTCCCGCTACGGGCCCATCCGTTCCGTTGCGTCGTCGAGGTCTTCTGCATTCAAGCCGAAGACCTTCACACGGAGGACATGCACGGGGCCGCCTGTCAGGTGCGGCACCATCCATTGGATCCTGTGGATTTAAGATGGATCCTGTGGATGGTTGCGAAATCCTGCGTAACTCCACCAGGTGACTATGAAACATTGCAAATAATGGGATTAGAATGGGAACCATTTACCAACTGAGACTGGCGCAGGATTTCGCAACCATGCACAGTATTTAATGAAGGTTTTAGATGGTTTGAGTGGTCTTTGTGGGGTAAATGATGATGATTTACAGGGGATTTGACCATCTATGACCTGGCGATTTAATGTGATAAAGCTTACAGGGGTATGATGGAACAAAAAAACAAAAACAAATCATTAATACGAATCTCCGTTAAAAAAAAATATATATAGGGACTCCCTGGCCGATGGGACCCCCATTCCGATAATCTTATCTTCCCATACGGAGAGCCTGAAACATGGAGTTGTAGTATTGGAATGGGAATCCCATCAGCCGGGTCCCGTTTTTCATTCCACTAATATAACTAACAGATGAATTTCAGTAGCGATGAAATAAGGAATTCCTATGGTGGGATGACCCCATGGCACATTTAAAATGCCCCAGAAGAATGGTTGATACCTCCAGTTAGACGGATTACAAACCATCATAGTTGGTGATTCGAAGTGATTGGCCTTGAATCAATGATCCAAATGATGGGTGAAAACCCATGGGTTTCAGTGGGAAAACCAAAGTTACATAACTTGTTTATGATTTTCTGAATGGTTTCCGGTGAAATCAGGGTCAAATCTGGGTGTTTTATACACCCAGAAGCTGCTAGTAGCAACCCATGAGGTTGGAAATCGCCCAACTAGTAGCAACCAGCGGCAAACAGCATCCTGATTTTTTTGTCTTGGCTGGCTACTAGGAATACAACCACGGTTATCAATACATATCGTCATTATTGGTTGACCAACCCATGTTACAGTTGATTCTTGCTTAACTGATGTTCCATATTATTTACTTATTGATTATATACTGTATGTACAACCATTCTGAATTTATCAGGCCCTTCATTTTTTCGGTTAAAAAACGGTGTTTTTCAATTCTGTCTTCCCATGGCCGGATCATGATCCATGGCTTTGTTGAATCCAGGCATCTTTGTGAGTGCCAGATCAGTATAGGCCCCGTGATTGCCCCCAAAAATACAAGCCAAATCTTAACAGTACAACTAAATGAGATTAATTTAGTGGTGAAATCCGCACTTAGAGACTTAGATGTTGCCAGAATAGTGGTTTGTAGCTTCCCAATGCATCCCCGCTTTTTTTGGGGGTCCAAGAGCCCGTTGAAATCCAATTTTTTGTTGCTTCAGATCACCAGTTTACATGCGCAACCAGCCTCTCACGTGATAGAAAAACCAGGCGATGATCTTTCGACCGCGTTTGGTGCTGACGAATTCCTCCAATGCCACGTTGCAGCTCCAGCCACCTGCCGATTTTGGGCGGAGGTTATGTGGGTTATTAATGGTTATTACTGGTTGGTGGTTTGGAACGTGTTTTTTTCCATATGTTGGGAATGTCATCATCCCAACTGACTTTCATATTTTTCAGAGGGGTAGGTCAACCACCAACCAGATTAAGTTGCAATATTTTCTACAAGCTTTTTGTTTTTCTGTGAATCTCCAATAATCTCCACATATCTCCACCCAAAATGTGGATTTGAAGCAACAATAATGAGAAACCACATGAAGCCAGCAGCCACTACAACCCATCAGGTGGATATCGGGAAAAATGCGATGGTTCCCCGTATGTTCCCGTGGCTATTTCTCACGGCTCATGACCATCGGTGACCATCGTATGACCCTCGATGGTCATGGGCTGATTCGACAGACATGGCAAGTTTTGAGGTTCTGAGACTTGGTATCTACCCTCTGGTAAACGTTTACGCAACTATGGACAATCACCATTTTTCATGGGAAAACTCACTATTTCAATGGCCATGTTCGATAGCTATTTTGACATAACCAGAGGCTATTTAGTGGAGTTGGTATCTAAAACCAGCGGAGTTGGGTGAGATCCCAACGTTGCTGTCGCTTTGTTGGGGTGGTGATCCCCCTGACATCGACAGTGCTGGTCAGGTTGCAGTCTGGACAGATCCAAAACCTCGAAGCTCAAAAGTCCTTGGGCCTTTCCGGGTGGACCGTGACCGCCGGTCACGGTCGACGGTGGCACCGTGGTGATATTTTCATGGAGATATGAAGCCATCAAGATAACAAAAACCTAGAATCATCAAGCAACCATCGTTTATCACACAAATTATCATATCTTATCCCTACAAGGTAAGGTGCCCCTCAGTGATTTTTGTTGGTTAACAAAAACCCCATGAATACTACTATGTTACTATAGTTATATCTACCATAAACCATAGTGAAATTGGAGTTATTTGCACCAACTTAGCTAACGAACTGGGGCACCACCTTGTATGAACCAACAACGATGGGTACTGATCCAATAGTATGGATTCAACAATTGGGATCATTCTGGATGTTGTTGTATAGGTTTATGGAGAGTATCTATCGTGTGATAGCTTTATCGACCTACCAAACCAGCAGATAGATTAACAAACGAGGATATTGCATGATATTGCATGATAGTACTACTTGGTAGAGACTGGTAGTGATTATACATATATATATATTTTTTATATTGTATTGCTCAACTCTTGGTTGGCGGTTTGGTGGTGGTGCCTACCAAAGCAGACGGATTTTCCTTCGCAATGGGGATTTATCCAAATTTATCCAGTAGGAAAGGGATATACCCTCCCGATCTTGGGGATCTAAGGGACAATTACCCTCTGGTAAAATAACGTAACTATGGAAAACCACCATTTTTAATGGGTAAATCATCATCTATAAATGGCCATTGGTAAACATACAAAAAAATGGAAAACCACAATTTTTAATGGGTAAATCATCTATTTCTATGGCCATTTTCCATAGCTTCTTGTATGTTTACCAGGCAGGGTATTGATTGGCCTTCAAACACCGGAAAAAAATCCCAGCCAGAGGTCGATGGTGCATCACTGGACCGCCACGAGTGCTGCTTGGCTGTGCTTTTTTGTGCCCTGCTGGGGTGTGAATGGGCCGATTTCCATGTTTTGCAGGTTTAACATCTGAATGCATACCCATAGGATCCATGTATGCTATATATGGTAACATTTACCATCAATATACCCCAAATGTTAGCATATATACCATACATGGATCCTGTGGGTAATTAAGATATTGTATAAATCAATTTTAATGCAATTTTACCGCAACTATTATTTAACCATCCATATTGTTGTTCAAGACTTCAATCTTGTCGTATTTGGGAAAAGCTCTCTTATAGTCACCACTAGCAGGGCCGTACACGGATCCAATGTACTCGTAGTACCGTAGCACAGCCAATGCCAATGCCACCTCCAACTGTGGATTTTTGTACATCCCATATGCTCCATGGTGCTGGCATATTTACCTACAAAACTGGGCCATTTGTGTGGTAAATGTAGGTAAATATTCCAGCACCATGGAGCATATGGGTATAGTATACGGCCTATTTCTAGTAGAAAATCCGGGGGTTGTGTATGGCGGTGTGCATGAAGAAAACGATATATGACATTTGCTTCCGAAAGGTTGGGACGGGCTGAAACTTGGCTGATGGACCATCTCCTGAAATCCGCAGGATGATGCACAGGACTTTCAACTGCGCTTCCGGCCGGAGACGACCCTTGGCTTGAAAATCAAGCCACCATTTGTGAGGTGCAAAGTTTCCCTCAGGTAACACAACACTTGTGAGGTGCAAAGTTGGCAGGATCAAGTGGAATTGCATGTAGGCTTGGATGAAGACTATTTTAATTTAGTTCCACGCAGAGTGCAAGACCTATGTCAATAGTTTTCAGATTCATGGACTCTAGAAGGACTCTAGACCAATTTACTTTATGTTTTTTTAATCGTTGGCCGTTCTGAGTAATTAAGCACAGGGCCACGGCTCAACTTCTGGATCCTGAAGCACACCCCTCAACATTGCCTTACACATTGCACAGGTGGCTCCATTGGCGCCTCAATTCTTTGAAACAAAAGTCCTGGGATATGATTGACCATACAGAAATCACCAGTAATCACACTTAAGTTTGTGGTTCGGTTATCTAAGTTGGTTGAATCAACTAGGATAACTAGGTCAGCCGTGCCCAGTTGGTCACTGGATAGCAGCCCCTTTGAACCTGGGCCAGCCACTGAGGTTTGTTGGTTTATAACCCCCTCTATGTTAATTCTATATAAGTATAGTTACTATAGTTATAACATGTTATAGCTACCTATAACTCCCATAAGCTAGCGATGTTGTCATAGGTTAAAAACGTGTACTATGTTATATTCTTTCTATACATATATCTGGGTAAATTATAACGACCTCACTGTTCTCCCTCACTGGAAATCATGGTTAATAAGGGGAATCATCCCCAAATGGCCGCAAGATTCAGGTTAGTGAAATATTATAATATACCCAGATATATATATATATATGTATATATATATATGGATATTGTTTATACATATATATTGTGTATTTATATGTGTTTTTGATACATACCAGATATATATCATGTAACTCCCATCAGCCCCATGTTTTTCTTCCCCAGTTGTGACGCCAACAAGGTCGGGTGCCACCTTCGAGTGGTCGGGACGGGTGCTCTGCGGGGACGAAACGGCGGGCTGCACGTCCTTCGCGCTGAGCACAGGCGGGGCGCGGTGAGCAAAATGGTGGTGAGGCATCAAACATGTGTTGAACCATCAATTTGGCTTATTAAAAATGGTGGCAGTTTGAGGAAACTTATGATGAACTGCTGGAATTAAGGGTACCCTCTCATAAACTAACAGAGCTATTGAAAACTGCCATTTATAGTTGATTTCCCTATTAAAAATTGTGATGTTCCATAGTTATGTTAGCTTACCAGAGGGTATATGACCTGGCTATATCTGACAAATCACAGACAGCAAATTGTGTTTCTCTAAGCCAAAGGTTGCTGCAGGAAGGCACACGCCCCAGTGAAAGGTTTGTTGGTTTATGTTTCTTCTAAATAGTTCGATATATCTACAAGGTGGTGCCCCAGTTCGTTAGCTAAGTTGGTGCAAATAACTCCAATTTCACTATGGTTTATGGTAGATATAACTATAGTAACATAGTAGTATTCATGGGGTTTATAAACCAACAAAAACCACTGAGGGGCACCACATTGTAGGGATAGGATATGATAAGATTATATGTTTGATAAATGATGGTTGCTTGATGATTTTAGGTTTTTGTTTTTGAGGGGTTTTAGAATGTTTTAACACGTGTTAACGGTCATAAAAATTAGGACATGATGAATAAGTGATGATTGACTGGTTATGCAATAGAGGGTTATCAAATGCCTGTATATATATATTTATTTATTTATTTATTTGGGATTATGATCGTGCATGAGCCGAAATGGGAACCGTTCTGAAACATCCAGCAACTGAAATGACAGAGGAGGGGTGGTTTGATCATGGTGATGCTTGCCTGGATGTGCCGCTGTATGTTGTGAAAGGATGGAGCTGGATGATGACGGAGAATATTTACCTAAATATGAGTCAGAAACCCCTAAGTCATGAGTACATCCAGCACCAAACCTTGATTTATGGGAGGTATTCATGTTAGTGGGTTTGATTTAAATGATTACAGTCAAGTTACAGTAGTAATATCATACCCCCGTGAGTTGCAACGGACACCCTTCAGCACCATGCAGATTTGAGGCATCGATGCAGCCCCCCGTAGCAAGGGCAAAAAGCTGCTTGGCTGCGCAAAGTTCTGCAATGTGGTGCCCCTCAGTGATGTTTGTTGGTTTATAAACCCCATGAATCTGAGTAAATTATAACGACCTCACTGCGACCTCACTATAATCATGGTTAGTAAGAGGAATCATCCCCAAATGGCCTTAATTCAGGTTAGTGAAATATTATAATTTGCCCAGATGAATACTAGTTCGTTATATCTACCATAAACATCCATAAACCATAGTGAAATTGGAGTTATTTGCACCAACTTTTTGCGTTCACGGGCTGGGGCGCCGCCTTGTGGTGACTTTCTGGGCGACTACCAAGCATCAGGGATGATCATCCTATATCCTGGCAAGTCAGGGGTAAGTTCAGTGTTTGACGTACACATAGTACATACATGTACATACACACGAGTCGAAGAACGTATGTACTTCCATATTATATATATATATATGCATGCCCACCATATATATATATATATCTATCCACGAAGAAATCATTGGGGACCAAATCATTGTGCTGTCCATGGATGACTGGATCATCAGGTCTTTTTTAGTCCGGGGATCCCATGTTTCTTCACACCAGGACGCCCCAAAGTCTTTCCGTGCTCAACGCAGCGACTAAGCCGACCCAAAAAGACACCTGAGATCATCCCTACCCTCTGGTAATGACTAACAGTTTGCGAACTGGAAAGATCCACAATCTTTAATAGGTAAATCATAGTAAATAAACTATTTAACTATGGGCCATGTTCCAGTTCGCGAACTGTTAAATTACCAGAGGCTATTTTCCGTGCTCTCTCATGAAATCACCTGAGACAACTACTTAAGCACACTATATAAATCAAGATAAATCTCAGCAATCTCCACATTCAAACTTTTGGGTCGTCATTAACATCAGAGATCTTGGATTTGCGGTGTTTTTGATGTTTGCACTGGTCAATGAACCGGAGGAAATCATCTGAATACTATGCTTTGACTGGCCAATATATGCATGGTCTGTGGTTCACTCATCGATTTCTTTACCAAAGTCACATCAAAGACGCATACAGTTCGCGATAAGTAACGAACCCTCGAACAAATATGAAACATATCCAAAACTCACAAGATCATCCCTATGTTCCTGGCTAATCTCCCCATAAAATCACCGTCGAAACCCATAGAACAACATCTTGAATCAAGATCAATATCCATAAATCTCCACAAAAACCACCTTCGCTATAAATGTTGTAAGCCAATTATACAATAGAACTATAATATAGTTAAGTTAACGATATATCTACCATAGCAAAGCCATGTTGTGGTCAGAAAACCACCCCAAAACCTCTACTTCTAACCAGGAGTGGTTATTTAAAGGATGGGAATCGCAGTAAGTATTAATGGTAACTTGTAACCATATTCACCATAGTAACTATATACTATTTCGAAGCTTCATGAGCGCAATCAATAGTCAGTTGGTAACGTCCCGAAAATTGGACATGGTGCTAGCGGATGCTGACATTGACCGAATTGCGGGGGCTGCGGTGGAGGGCTTGCAAAAGCTTATGGCACCGTTGCCTGGTGGCTTGACGCAGGCACAACATGAAGCAATAGCGAAAGGATTGCACGCTGTGGAGCTGCCAGACAAGGCATCGGCAGCTGTTGGGAAAGAACTAGTAAGGGCGGCATTTCAGCACACACAGGCTGGAATGCGCCCTGCTGAAGCGACAGCGTTGGCCTTTGAAGAGAAAGGAACCACCCCAAGAAGTGGCACGGAGGTTGACAAGCAGCAGTATCAGCAAGAGGTGAGAAAGATTGTGGAGGGGCTGGGACCTGGGCATGGTGTGGTCGCCTAGGGTGTTGGGGGCACTACTGTTGCCCCTCCTACGCCAGTGACCACCGGTGGCGGTGCCAAACAGGTCAGCCAAGGGCCGTAAGGTACAATCACGTGACCTCTCTCTCATTTTCTTGGTAATATTCAACACTCCCCATCGCTCCCAAACCGTCGACACCATCACATCCGCTGGGATAAGGGAGAGGAGCACACGCAGTGGGCCCATCTTGGATCAACTGCGCGCTCATGGTGGGAATGTCAGTGTGGAGAGCCTTTCGTTCACAAAGTCCACACAAACTTTCCAGGCCCTCACTTACACAGTGTGGGCCGAAGATCTTCAATAAGGGTTTAATTCTCCCACCCCCATTAAACTTCTACATTCATTGAAGATCTTCAATAAGGGTTTAATTCTCCCACCCCCGTTAAACTTCTACATTCATTGAAGATCTTCA
>Ga0126342_10006914_pt1 | contig 20199 bp, 20 predicted proteins | sample Cyp1metagenome_FD_92528 | JGI IMG/M metagenome (GOLD analysis project Ga0126342, IMG submission 92528) | Coral microbial communities from Lord Howe Island, Old Settlement Bay, Australia - Cyphastrea 1 metagenome | ecosystem: Host-associated > Invertebrates > Cnidaria > Coral ...
AGGAATAATAATTATTATAAAATATTAATAATTATAAATTAATAATTAATAAAACATATAATTATTATTATAAATCTATTAATAAGAAAAATTATATAATTATATATAAAAAAATATCCGAATTATTTATATTAATTATTTTATAAATATTTTTTAAAATATATATATATATTAATATAAAAAATCTTATTAAAATAAAATTTATAAAATTTAAAAATAAACAATATATCATAATAAAAAAATATCTAAAAAAAATATAAAAAAAATTTCTCAAGATTTCTATATATTTGTTTTAAAGATTTAATAAAATAAATTAATAAATTTTCACAAATTTTTCTTAGAAGAATTTAAAAAATCATATAAACATTTCCAAAAATCATTTCAAAATTTTCTTATAAAAATCTATATTAAATTATATAAATTATTATTTCAATAAGCTATACCAAAATAATATACAAAATTAATATTATTTCTCAAATTTAACGAATAATTTTTACCTAAATTTATCTAATTAAAATATCTATAAATATATAAAAATATACATAAATATATATATATAATAAATATATATATATAAATATATTATTAAAAATTAATATTAAAAAAATATAATCTAATTAAATATAAATTTTAATTATTATTATAATATTTTTTTTAATAAATATGGGTATAAATCAATACCTATTAATATCATATTTATGGGAATAAATATTTATTTACCAAATATATTAATATTTTACAAAAATATAAAATTTTAACACATTACCATATAATAATTATAATTATTATAATAATAATAATTAATTTTATAAAATTTTTATAATATATAAAAATAAATTAATTTAATAAAAAATAATAATATCAATACATAAATAAATATATTAAGAATTATTATTATTATTATATTTTAAAAAATTTAAGAAATAATTCTAAAATAAAATATAATTATATATTATAAAATCAAATATAATTAATTAAAAAAAATATATATATATATATATTTAAAAAAAACAATTATTCAATAAAAAGCAATCTTAATTATTTATATATTTATTTATAGTTAATAAATATTATTAATATTTTAAATGAAAGATTAAGTTTAATTTAGGTTTCCGTAATTTAGTATCAAAGAAAATTATTGTAATAAAATCAAGATATTATGTGTTTTTTAAATTTAATTTAGTTTTGAAATTTCTTGAGAATATATTTTATTGGATTGTTATCTTTCGCTGTTATGAGAATTGTCATGTTATCGAAATGTTGCCATTTGAATTGCTTTGCCTTAGCAATCAAATCGCAAATTTCTCACAGAAATATCGGTGATTGGGCAGGATCAGCAGCCCAAGGCTTCTTATATAATCTAGGCTATATAAATGATCTTGGTCATTTCGCATCACTGCAGCTCTGTTGCTGTCAACAACCATACATAACCATAACATAACCATACTATCTCCGTCCTGTTCACAGGGCCACGCCTCCCACATTGGCAGCATGGTGGCGAAATCCGCAACCTCAGGATTTTTTGGAAGCTACTTGTAGCCAGGTCAAATGCTTCTTCCATTTTCATGAAAGTCACTGGGGGGTCGTGTTTTTTTTGATGTCAGAGATGGGTTTGTCCAAAAATAGGCGACCAGAAATGTCCTTTTTGGGGGGTTCAACTCGGTGTCAACATCAACTTCCCAAGCACCCCACCGCTTGACCAGCACAGGGCGGAAGCCCCGACCTGGCATGCAACGACTATCCGGTGATATCTGATGATTGAAGATCTTCATAGATGTTCAAAGCACATCTATGAAGCCTTCTCCACAGCTGCTTTTCAAGATGTTCACCCCAAGTTTGCCATTCTTTATTGCTGACAGTCGGATGTTTGGAGATGTTTTGAACATTTTTGAACTAAAAAGCCTCCGACCTTGCCGGAGGATCTGGTTTCGCTCAGTGACACCCCATCGCATCATCTTCGCGATGCGACAAGAGGGACGCAATCTCTTTGAGAAGCTCACTGCGTCTGCTTCCGTCCAAGACATCGAGAACCTTGACGTGACCCCGACATGTTGCGATGCTCATAGGGCTGCCCCCAAACTTCTTGGATTTCCTTCGGTCGGCGCCTGCTTTCACCAGGTACCTTGATGTTGAACATGGGTCCAATCTATATTGAAATAACATCACAGTACTGTATAGTAGAGATTATAGAGACTTGAGATATCCATAGAAGTTCATCAAACACCAAACAAATGAGGTTGAATACTCATTTCCTATCTTCCCCGGAACAAACTCAAGGTAATTTAGCACATCATAATTGAATTTTGCCAGGGGAATAGTTTAAGAAACCCCCAACCGCAAACTCAAAGCTTTCCTCAGTTCTCTGGGATGCTGAACCACATCAGCATGGCCATACTGAGCAGCAGTATATAATGCTGTAGCACCAGCTTCATCCGCAGAATTTTTATCAGCTCCCGCTTCAATCAAAGTTTGCACCACCTTGAATTAGCTGGGAAAAAACTAAACAATATAAATGTTCCCCAGTAGATTCCTCCAGTGCCAGAATTGACCCATTCGAAAATAATCCAAAATCCCTGTTCCAACATTTCCAAGACGCTGGAAGCTGACCATTCTCTGCTGCCAAGTAGAGAGCTGTAGCACCTGCCTCCTCTGTTGCCTCGATATCCATCCCAGCCTCCAACAAAAAATTCACCACGTCGACCTGACGCGCTGCAGCTGGGGTTGGTGAAACGCTTCGGGAGCCAGTTGCTGCTAGTTGCAAAACTATACAAACCATTAAAGGGTCATGTTATATACCATACTATCAAATCGTTCTTGACGGGGTACTACCCATGATCTTTGAAACTGCTAGCCCAAGCCCATCATGACAAATCCTTCGGATTGGAACCTGACCATGCTCCGCAGCTGTGTGCAAGACGTTGGCGCCCATCTGATCTCTGCAGTCCAACTTCGCACCAGCCTCCAACAAGAAGCGGAGCACGGCCACGTGACCGTGACGCGCGGCCATATGAAGAGCCGTGAAACCTGCCTCCTGCGATGAGGCAATGCTTGCCACGAGCCCCGGCTCGTTTGGGATGACATTTCAGATGGATCGGATGTAGAATGATGTAGATGGACATATCCCCCGCAAGAAGACTTATGCAAATAAATGTCCCAATCAAACATCATTGTATCCATTGTGCTAAATCTCATGTGCTAAGTCTGATATTGATGCTTGGTCGTTCCCGGTGAAAACTACCCGGCTACAGGTCCCCAGCCATTCCCAGCCATTCCCAGCCTGCGGCTGATTCACGTCTGCCCCATGCTCCAGCAGCAGTTGAACACAGTCGATGCGTCCAGATTCAGCTGCAGCATGCAGTGGCTTCTCCAACAAACTGTCCACCGCCTCGATATTGGCCCCGGCCTGACGGCGTGCGTCCCAGGGGTCCCAGGATGTCCCAGGGAACTGGGGATTATTTTGAATGAATCATAGCACTAGCCCTGGAGTTCTTGTGATCTCCTATGATTTTTCCAAATTTCACCTGGAAAAAGAAATGTTCCTCTTCAGAACAAAGTCGAAACCTTCTGTAAGAGTCAGTACTATTACAACTATGACATGACATGGTTCAGAGCACAGGTCTTTCCAAGAAAAATCCCCAACAAATCGCAGTTTCCTTCAGCAGAATTTCTAAAATTTCGCAGGAGCCCACAGCTGCAGCTACCAGGATAGCAGGATGTCCGTCCGCGTCTTGGCAGTTTGGATCTTGCCGCTGCCTTTGGCGCCCAAAATGAACCGATCCAATACGAAACCAGGGGTTCTGGCTATTCTGGCTGCTATATCATGGTATAATGTGGTATATTTAGGGGCAAAGAATCAATTACACTATGATATCTGCAGTTGGGTCAGTAACAAACATGGTAGTGGCTAGTTAGTTTAGGTCAGCCAGTGCATGCAACGGTGACGGTCATGCCCAATGCTTGCACCACATTGGGATGCTGACCTGCCAGCATGGCCAACATCAGTAGCTACAAGATTGACCTTTTGGAACAACTAAAGGGGCTGGTCTGGCATATGATTGATCATAGTTTTTTTTTGTAATGGATTTACATGTATTTAATATCTTTTGGCTGACTGATACTGATACTGATACATCGGCACAGGGAGGTCAAGCCCTCTATCTATTAATACTATTAACCACCAGTAGCGCCAAGCAACTCCAGAACAGCATGTGCTCTATGGGCATCTTTTTGATAGATCGCAGTCCTAGGCCGTAGGATCCGTAGGCGGTTCATGGCACCAGATGGTTGTTCTATATAAGTTGTTCTACCGCTAGGCATCGCTAGGTTGTTCATATTCTGCTGATTTCTGCTGGTTTGTATGATTTTTTATATGATTTTAATATGAATCTTGTCTTTGACATCAGAGATATCCCCATTGCGTCCTTATGACTCTTCGTTCAAACACCATCACCATTTCTGATTCTCTCACCAAACCCACGCTGCCAAGGTGCATCAGTTCGTCAGCCATATCTGTAGTGACTTGGTTGAAAACAGCTTGAACCTCTTGAGGTCTCCCCAGTTCTTCCCAAGACTTGCCATCTGCCAGAAGTAAAGTGAGGCGATAGCGTGGGAACCCAGTCTTTTCTTGGACCAAGTCTTTCAAATAACCTTCGTTGGTCTGGGACATAATCGTGCTGATGTTTGCTGGCGTCACTTGCAAGCAGCAGCATAAGGAATAAAACACAGATCTTCCCTTCCACTGAAACATACCAAGAATGGTCACCAATCACCAATGGAAACAAGATGAAAATCTGGGACCATTTACAAATACGGAAGCCCGGCCACTCGCAAAGTCCGCACAATCTTCGACATTCTCAAGGGATTCCATCTCCAAAATGGCTTCACCAGCCATATTCACTACACGCAAGGCTGCCATAACTGCAAAATTCTGAGAGTTTGGATTTGAGATCCTGGAATATTGTAAAACATTGTAAAACGATAAATTTCATTACGCATGCTGGAAACAATTACTGTACCCGCTCAGTACGTTGCCAGTGCGTCCGTTGCCAGTGCGTCCTGCTTGCCAGGAATAAACCTTAAGATTTTCACTTAAATTCACACGAATCTTTGCCAAAAACCACGGCAATAATTGACAAATGCTCACCTCTGCAATCCAAAAATGCAGCGTTTGATCCATCGGACATCTTTACGCGCTGGTCTCCTAAAGAACGGTGCGAACCATGGGCATTCAAAGCATGTCAGAACAAGTCCAAAGTGATCCTGGATATAATTACACTAAATACCATCGTATCTCCTAATATTTCATAATTTAACATCAAATATTTAACATCAAATACTTTACAATATCATTTCACATAGTGATCATATAGTTGTCACATAGTATGTCCAAGAATGAGCAACGTTATTTGTCGATGGTCTCCGACAGCGGCCTTGACCCCCCGCACTGATCCATCCGTGCTTCAGCAGTCCTGGCATTGGTTGTGATTCTCCAGTTGAAATTCCAAAAATGTGGATAAGTATATCATATGGGTATGGATCAATACCTATTAATACCATTTTTAGTGGGATGAACATCCATTTACCAGCTATTTTGATGTTCACCAGGGGTACAAGGTTTTGACACACTGCCATATAAGAACATGTTGTATTATTATTGTACTAATAACCCCTCTGAAATTAGGGTGGTGGGGTTCCCAGCTGGGATTTGTAGATACAAAGTGAAAAAGTGGGGGGGGCTCTACAAAATCGCAAACATGGGTCAAATCAGACTCCGCATTCTCATCATTCTCTACAAAATCCAAGCCGCCAACCCCATTTTTGTCAGTGCTTTTTTCCTTGTTGTACCAACTTTCTGGCTCTACAGGGTCCAAACCCTGGGTCGGATGCTCACAAATTGATGATTTGCAGAGGAAACTCCAGGGGGTATGTATTAATAGTCATATTGCATGGTACTGTATAGGAAGCTTAGTTAGAAAACTTCCAAGTTACGGACGATGATCATGGTTAGGATTCACATCATCATGTCAACCACATCATCACATGTTAACCCCATCATCATGTCCACCGCATCATCATCAAGCAATTAGTTGGGACACGTAACAGTTCAAAAGCACCATTGTCATCTCAACAACCATGTGCCCATTCATTGATGCACCTCTCAACTTCGAAAGCTCATGGCTTTTGCATCATTAAAAAAAAAACATATAGGCCTATAGGCCATTGATTTTTTTAATAGCGATTTCATTTTTTTCGAAACTTCAGCCCCGGCGTGGGCCAGGCACTACCTGGTATTACACTACATACAATCATAGTTGATGATGTTACACAACAAAACATATTCCATGCTGCTGTAGTGTGATGTGTATCTATTGCATTGTGGTGTTATACTAGGCTAAATTGACTATAAATTACATATACAATATTGGCACGCATATAGCACATGACTGCAATGTGACAACATGTGACAACCAAAAACAAATCTTTACAGCAATCAGCTGGTTCAAGAATTGCCGACGTGGTATCGGGCCTCTCTGCCGTGCGTTGATCTTTGGCTGCCTGATTGAATCTGATGCCAAAGAAACGGAAACTACAAAGCAAGGCTGACTGGGAGGCTAATCATGCTGAATCAACATCCAAAATCCTGCTGAATTCGTCCTAAGTCTTGCCAATATCATCAAAGGGCTATAAACATTTATAAACATTGGATGGCCAGAATCAAATCTTGGACCATTCGCATAAAGGTTAAACTATATATTAAAATTTGGTGTAGCTGTATATGGTATGCTTCGCAATCGTCAGTTGCTGCTAGAATCATGCTACAATCTTTGGATCGGATCTTCCTATGGCATCCTAAATCTTGATCTATCCCCTTAGTGTTGCCTCAGTCTCCATGAAGAAATCCTGGCGGCCGCAAAGGCATCGGAATCGTTTCCCAGGTCTGACAGTTTGTTGAAATGGAAACGCCAGTCGCTTCTCTATCTTCTCTCCCGTTTGTGCATTAAGGAAACATAGGAACAGTATATGCCCTATAGATAGACAGGTTGTATACGAGCAATCTTGAATTCATGAGTGACCAATAGTGACCAGCCCGTTCTGAGCCATCCTGGAAGTCATCAAAGATAGCCAGCAACAAACCAGTCGAGACGGAGTTGTGCGACCTCATTACAGTAACCGGTCCAAAATTCAGGGGATGATCATGAAATATGTTGTCATGTTCCCTAATGATAGTAGTGATTTTGGGAGCATACCTAATATATAATATATACCATGGATATACCATGGTATTTGGGAAGGTAATTTTACTGTCTTCACCATTCTCAGAGAGATCCGTGTTATTCCTTGTTGAACCTTGTTGCCTTGTTTCCTGGTTCTTTTGGCAGCAACCATGCTGTGGGCAAGGCGGCAAGCAGGCCCAGGTGGCTTTCAGAGCGCTCAACCTTGGCACCGTAGGGACGGTTCAGCGGCCAAGGCTCTGATAGAAATCTCTGAGAATTACTACAGTATCTAAAGGATTATAGTAATTCAATATCATTCAATGTCATTGAGTCATTGATCTGAATCAACATGTTTATCAACAGCCTCTTGATGGTGGCGCAAACCCATCAAACAAGCACCATGTTTCTTGCCAGTTAAAGCCCTTCCTCCAGTTTCCTTTGCCGCAACCATCTCAGCCCATCCAAGCAGCGGCAAAAATAGAGTTGCTAGGTGCTCGGACATTGAGCAATATCTGTGCCAATCCTTTCCCGACCTCAGGTTTGTTTGCACTGCAGGCACTGAAGGCACCAGGGTGATGGCAATCTACAGCGATCCCGAATAGCTTGACAAGGACAATTTGTCCAAAATCGGAAGGAGAACCAAAAAAAAAGTTGTTGGTCTGTTGGTGTTTCTTCATGTTTGCCCTTAAAAAAAACATCATGGGCAAAACTCGCGGGATCCTGGAACGAATGGTTGGATTGGTGACGAGGTGTTAAACTGTTAGACGTTTGTGGATGGCTGATGATGGCTGGGTAGCTTCAACCCCTCTGAAGTATACAAGTCATTGGAAGTTTTGCTCCCAGATAGGGATGAAAATAACATAAGATAACAAAACAACAACGAGTTGGAATTGATCATCCTTATAGACATTGTTTCAAGCGTGGCCTTGACGATATTCAGCGGAGAAATATTTGCCTTGTCCTTGAAATTGTTGACACTGAAGTGTACCAGCTGATTACCACCATTTACCAACCCATGCAACGCCATGTCGCCGGCACGTGCCGATGCCATCCACCAAAATAGCGCTGGGAATGCCGCTCTCCTCACTGGTTTGTCTAGGACCATATAGGACCTATAGGATCTCCGTTTAAAAAAACATGGATTATAAATTATCACCATGTTTCCTGGATGGGGGTATAGCCGGTATAGCCAATTTTCAGACAAACTCAGGTATGCCAAATGTATATGATACCAATTTATGCCAAAGTACCCCTGAGACACGAGGCCTCAATGTATTGCAGAGCAAGTGTGGAATGTTTTGACCCATGAGCCAATCGTAAAACTGCTTTCAAATGCCCTTTACAAAAACATACCAAAACCAGATTTGTGAGCAAAAACATGCTTTGACATCCCAGCACCCATGCTCTCAACCCTTGCCTCATCTGCTGGTCTCAAACGTCCTCGCCACCCATTCCTCACAAGAAGATACAATCAGCGTTTCTTGTATCGCACTGGATTTGCAGTTTTTGTTCCCAGGCGAAGATACCAAGCACATCATATGGAAGCAACAGGCTTCCCTGTTATTGACCAGTCTTGGATAACTCCCAGGTGTGGCATCATTCAATGTATCTGACCAGCCCCATGTATGAATCTTTCACTTGTGTTTTATTCCACAAACAATGGCACACAAAAGCATTTGACCATCCTGCTTCTCACAAGTTACTATACACCCTACAAATAATGAACCCATCGAAGGAGGGATCCCCAGAGTTTTGCTCTTTTGCTGGCAGCCAGCAATGGGTGACACGACATTTTCAATTTTCTTGAACTACCCCAATTTGGTAGACATAGCCTTCAGAAATGCCAACTGGAACCTGGTCCTCCCGATATTTCTCAGCTAAGGAGAGCACAAGGTGGTGATACCGCTTTTGGGAAGGTCCAACCTGAGCCCCAAGTTTGCCAACACCCTTTGCTACAATGATGGGTTCGTACCAAATAAACTGGGTGAGTGCTTAGGATTTGCATTCGAAAACGGCCCAAGTAAGATTACAAAACAGCACGGGCCCATTTGGTCAGCTTCAAAGTCTTGAACGTTTACAACTCCATCATAGGGACTTCAGCGGGGGCGCACCCCATCCACAGAGCTACCTGAGAAGCTGGCCAATGATGCTGCTGCTCTTGGCACCTGCAGAACACTGCTCAAAGTTATTCAGCTATGATCATCTATGCGCATAAATAAATTCTAAATATGTCCAAATAACAAGTTTATTATAGTTTATTCTTGCTATCTGACGACCCTGCACCAGGCCTGAGCATGGGCTGTTCTTGCTCGGCATGAACATGGCTCACCTCTGGCGGAGATGAACGTTCATCCTCGTGTTCGTCAAAAAGAAAGGCCATCTCTGGGAAGTAGACCTAAGTAGACTCTATTTTCAGACACACCAGACACACCCATTTAAGAATGCGGGACGACTCAATGTGTCAATGGATAAATTGATTTCAAGTTGGACTGCCGGAGGTTCAGAGGTTCAAACAATGTGGAAATCTCGAGAAGTGTCAGCTTTCTTGTATGGTTTTCCCCTGCTGAAAAACACCAGGCCTGCATTCTGACACTTTTGGGGGTTCAGGAGCAGCTTTTGCACCGGTTTATATAGTGTATTATACTGATACTGTATAATACTGTAAATCTTTGACCGGTCCTTGATGTTCATTGCTTTCATTGATGGAGAATGGTATCAAAAAGAACTTCCAACATCTAAGGAAAGAAACACAGACATGTATTGCGTCGGATATGGGTCAAGATTCAAAACACTAGGGACATCTATGTTCATTGTCTTTTCTTACAAAATGTTCCAAACACTTCCAAAGCATGATTTTCAAAATACCCATCGCGTCATATGGCGTCAACTTCGGTTCCTGCAGGGTCTCAGGACTGGTCGCCTGAGGATCGCCTGAGGATCCATGCGATCAAACTTGAACGATTTCCGATCTCCAGCAGTAGCTGGTCAGCCACCTAGGTTAGCAGTGTCAAAGTGAAGCCTCCGGTAATCACCGGTAATCATTGCCATGGCCGGAAAATCCTCCTTCGAAGTTCGATGATTTTCGGATTGCCATATTAACATAATATTAACATGCTTATCATGCCCATGGTTTGTTTCCCAGCTAGCCATGTTACCAAAGCCACTTGAAAGGTGACTTTTGCCTGCAAACATTGGGATGCTGTGCATCAACTTGAAGATGCTATCTCTACACATGCCAGGAATGAGGCCGTAACAGGATTAACAGATATTAACAGGGTGTAACATCATGATGGATCAAAGGGCATCTGCAACAAAAATATGAGGAAACCAGTCCCAGCCAGTCCCAGCCAGTCCCAGCCTGCCAAATACTCTGGAAGTTGGCCATTATACTGGCCAACTGACTGGAATGCGGTGGTACCGGCGCCGGCCTAGCGACATGTTGGCTCATCGATGTCCCAAAGCCTTAAACAATGTGCATTCGAAAACAGAACGCAAATAAGAAAGACATTTACCCTGATGTTTTTTCTTTTCGATCTGTTTTTGTCCGCCTTTTTGAATTTTATTTTGCTTTTCTTGTTGTTTATTTGTTTGTTCGTTCACTTTTTGGCATTTATTTACAACACTTCTCTTTTGGATTCGATTTAGCTTTTCAAAACAGGTGTTGTTTTTTGGACCAACTTGGCTTTTCGTAGTGACACTTGGAAGCAACTTGAAGCATGTGGTCCTCATGGTTCTCTGATCTATAAATTAAAATCCAGGCACCATTCGAAGTACCCGCGGGAGGAGGTAAATTGAGGCAGTCAGTACAACTACAGTAGATCTTGGCTTGCACAGCTGCTGCTTCCATACCAGTTAAATACAAGTTTAAATACCACTGGCAAACAACATCGAACAAATTTGAGGAAGACTCGCAAGAACCCATGATGGCATGCAAACACAGTTCATGCGGATGCGTTCCTCCCCACTTTTTCACTCTCTGCCGGAGTTTCTGTCACTTCAGCGTGGCCGCCTCAGCTCGGCAAACATGGCTATACATGCCGTGCGTCAAACAGCAAAGATCCGAGGACAAATGTCGCGCTCCGTGAACTACCACGAAAGCGGAAACTGCCCGTGTCTCAAAGCGGGGGACTTTAGGCTGCGTAATTGGCCTTGGCTCTGGCATAGAGTGCCTTGCCTTGTGCGGTCTTTCCGTTCACCAAACAGAAACCTTTGATGCCCAGCTCCTTCCTGGCCTGTGTCACTGCGGTGGTCCAGGCAGAGATGTTCTTGTAGGCCTTCTTGCCGGCAGCATTCTGCTTCTTGGTCACAGTCTTGTTTCTCTTGTTCAGCATTAGATCTGCCTTTTTGTGCCCAGATGCAGTCTTCTCTTTGTTGCCTTTGAAAACGACAACTTTGGCCAGCTTGCCTCGAGCAATCTTGCTCACTGCCTTCTTCTTCATAGCGCGGGTTTTCATCGATGTCTTCGCTTTCATGGCCTTCATGGCCTTCACGGCTTTCATAGCCTTCATTGCAGACTTCATTGGGAGAGCCATGCTGAAGCAAAAGCCAACAATGAGATCTAAGGCCGAGCTAACTGCGAGGAAGCTTGAACCATTGGTGGCGACCAAAGTGTCAAGTAAGCGAGTAGCTTGATCCCAACTCTTCTGAGAGACTTTCTCCTTGAGAAATGCAAAGTGCTCCATGGAGTTCCCGCCTCGGCCAAGGAACCTGGGCGTAGAGGGCACCAAATATGTGCCACAGGGCTGCAAATGTGACGTTTTACAAACGGTTTGCCAGTGCAAGAATCACAAAGGCTTGGGTCCAATGGTGAGCATACCTGTTTTCTTGACTCTTCACCAACATAGGACATCAAATGATGGATGCTTTGCGTGTGCCTGATAAATGGAAATTAGATATACAGAGCTTGAACATATACCCTCCTGTGAACTAACATAGATGTTGAAAACCCACCATGTGTATTTCCACATCTTTTTGTATGTTTACCCTAGGGTATCCCCAATTCCAAAGGATTAGAACATCATTTCCCCTATTTACAATGGCTATAAAAGGTGCTATGCCCAATTTTCAGACACCCAATACTGTAATATGTGTATAGTATATATATATATACATATATATATTATATTTGTTGGTTAGTCATATTATCATCCCACTATATCCCCATAAATGAATGTTATATTATGGTGGATCATAGTATTGGTGGCATTGTGCGAAGTTACCCTTAGTTTCCTACTGAATGATATATCACTTATCTGGTCACTTAATATGTATTCTTAGTATATCCTAATACTGGGATTGGTGTATATATTCCACTATATCCCATAAATGAACAATATGTCTCACTATAATCACTATATATCCCATAAATGAATGATATATCTAGATATATCCTCTTAGTATGTCCCATATGTCCCATCATATTTTGGTATTTCCTACTGCATTTTGGCTACTTCCCATCTCGAGGATCCGAGGATCCGACGCTGCGTTTCTGCACGTCCATCTCCTCCAGGCGGGAAGGCATGGGATATCACAATACCACGTAGTGACAAATATACAATATATACCATATATATATAATATATAGAATGTGTGTATATATATATATTAAAATATAATATATCATAATATATATATATATATATGTATATTATATTATATATTATATATATATATATATATATTATACCATAAGGGGATCATACATGCTCATTCAAATATCTTATGTTCTCATTTAGTATCTAATCGTTAGTTCCATTTAGAGTAGAATTGAGTGATATAAGTTGATATAAGTCAAGAAGTCCCTGCAACCATAGTCAACACGGTTTGAATGTCCCTTGCAACCTTCTGTAAGTGACCTCACAAGTGCCCAAGGTTGCCAAAGCAAACTTCCTAGCTACAAAGGCACTTGGAAACCAATCTTCCAAATTCTACTACTACCAACATCCAAATCATCCAAGAGCCTTTGAGGCCCAGCTACCCTCCTGGGGCCCTTTGAGGATGAAGAACAGCTCACGTTGGTGGTCCACATCCATGAGCACACCTGGGCATGGCCATTTCACAGCTGAATTGGAAGGGTCAAGTTTGATGATGGCAGCTGCAGATTGTATCATATTATGATCTATATATTTACGTACGACTTGACTGTGACTATGACTTGACTATGACTGACCATCAAGGTATGACTGTTGGGTGCCAAAGTTTCATATAGCTGTCGTTGTTGCAAGGTCTTCGCGCAATGATTCAACAAACTATGTTTAACCAAAGTCTACATTTCCTGAAGCACAAGCAGGAACTCTGACATACACACAAAGACACTAAGAAGCTGAATAAAACGTTCCAAACAACACCAAGAAAAGTGGAAAAACGTCACATGCAGCATCAATGAATCAATGGTTTTCCCAACTACAACTACATGTCGCCTGTTCACCACATCCGCCGATGGCTGAGTCTACTGCAATTGCCCGTTGGCCCGCCCAGGAGGGAAGTCTGCACGCATGCGGTGCTGGGTATCTACCGTGTCCCCATCCATTTTTGGGGACGCAAGTTGAATCCTGAAATATTTTACAATGTTCACTGATATTCTGAGAATATTCTGATCTTAGTTTTTTTGCGTGACCGTTGCCATTGCACATTTAAGAAACTGACTTTAATGATGGCAATAAGGCATTTTCACCTGCAACACTTGAAGATCTATTCGGAAGTCATTGGAACTTCGTAGTCCATAATCGGTATGTCTTTGTAAACGGGAATGCCCCAAAGTATGGCATTTTCCGACAACAAACCAGTTGGGATTCTCCTGAAGTCAAGGTCTCAAAAACCAATGCCCTCACACCAAAATGGCTGGGAAATGGATGTTCGTTCCCGAAAACAGGCGTTGACCCATCCCTATCCCCAGAATGGCGCCTCCATGGCCACCGACTGATGACAGTGTCGTTCGTAGTACTCTTTCCCAGCGCCGTTGAAGTGGTACTGCGCAGGGCAGGGAAGGCAACTCTGCACTGGTGTGATCGAAACTTTAGCTACAAAATACAGTAGCACACATTTCCAGTACATATGCTGTCATATGCTGTCACATACTCATGCTCTTTAAGTCACACAGTATGCGACATTTTCACCTCAGGCTCCCGCAACCAATGGAGGTGGTCGAGCTTGACGGAACGGAGCCTGTTCTGCGCCACCGACTGATGATCCCAACATGTCCACCGAGGTGGATAGAGCCAACCTGGAAAAAATCCTGGTCATTGGTGAAACCATGTGAAACCAATCGTGTTTTACAGATGAGTGCTTTAAACATCTTTAAACATCTTTAAACTATCCCCAAATGATAGATTTAAACATTTATATGTCATTTATTATTGGGTTTACCGTGGTTTACACCCATTCCATACTTTCTCGTTGTCATTGGGCTAAGACTTGGTTCTCAACCATTGGTACCACTGTGCAGCTGAACCTGTTTTCAGACACTTTCACTTTCAGCTGCAAAAACATCACGTTTGTGATGGTGTGACACCCCCGCAGTCCGCATTGTCAAGGGGCTCCTGTGGCCATTGAGTCTTTCCCCATTCTCTGCCCAATTCACTTGTGAGGATGGTTGGCAACGCCGATGCTTCCTCAACAGCTATGCATCGAGCGATGGTTGCCTCCACCAAGAAACCCTCCAGCATCATTGACTGTGCCTCGCGATGGGGTGCAGGAAAACAACCAATCTGATCCAGCTGCTTCTCATGAGACCCGGGTGTGGTTTGAATCTGTTGTTCTTCCAGAAGGTTGAAAGCTATGAGCCGACCAAAATATCCAAAATCGGGTTACCTCCAGAATTGGATTGTTTGTACATAGAAATGACAAACAGCTTCCCAGGTCTTTCCCTAAAAAAATGTTGTTATTGTTGGCTTTGACTACTAAGCAAGGTTGCGAGAGGTGGCAGAAGAATTGCCATGACCCTGCCTTGAAGTCACCAGGGTCGATTCTATTCGCAAACCGCAGAATATATTCCTGGTACTCGTCACAGGTCACCGGACGCAGTGACGAATCGAGCTCACGCTGATACTTCTGAACAAATTCATCTTTGATGAGTTGCTCGTCTCCGGGTGTCAGCTGCTTCTCCGCATGGACCTTCGTCTGATTCAGACCCATCTCTGAAAATTCATCGACGCTGAGCAGCCCATCGCCATTCAAGTCAGCCAGCTCAAATAGCTTTCGAGCTGTCTCGAGGCGTTTGGTCTCTAGATCATCAACTCGAACTTCAGTCCACTGATCAGGTTGCTGCCCCGCGCGGCAGTTGCACATGGGAAGGCTCCCCATGAACCCTTAAGCTCCCACACAGGGAGCCGGAGACTGCGGCGGTTGCTGAAAGCCAAGCTGGTAGGAAGCAAATTGACCCGGATACGAAGGTTCGGGAGCTGGAAGAACCGAGGTGAAAAAAGATGGAACATAATGCTGAAATAGGTTCTTAATGCTGATTTTTCATGCTGAAAAATGCTGAAAATAATCCCCTCTGGTTGGAGATTTGCCAGCTTTCCATGTGGGCGTGAAAAAACACATACACATACACCGATGTCTTCTCTGGTTCGTATATTCTGACCGGGAACCCTTTTTCATAAGGCAAGGGCTGTTAGAAGGGCTGTTTGACAACTGACGATGTGCCTGGAATTTGTCAAAGCTCCATTTACTTTTCCGCCCTGACCTGATCGACAGCACGAAAACACAACCGGAATTTCACACTCAATGTGCCCTTAGATGCCTTTAGCACAGCCGAAAAAAAAGCCAGGATGGGATCCACAATGATCCACATCTCATCTAGTCATGCACTCCGGACATTTCTGCGAGTGAAGTGAGTGAACTTGCACAAACCCAACGCCCAAGGCTTGAGGTTCTAACTCTGGTCCCATCTTGAAGAATCCATAGTCCTGGGCGCATGAAAGTTGCCTGCACCCTCTGAGCTTGCCAAGATCGAAATGGATTAGGATGGATTATGAAGGTGATTTTCCTTTTGGAATCCAGAAATATATGTTCCTTGGCTTCGAAGTTTACATTTGTTTTGGTGCTATTCCACTTCTCTTGCTGTTCACCAAATGTCTGGCACTGAGCAGAACACCACTCTGCCATTGAAATCGCAGGCCTTATGTGTGCGTGTGTGTGTGTGTGTGTGGGTGTGTGTGTGTGTGTGGGGCCTTTACAGCTTGTAAACCGGATAAAGGTGGTGGGCCTTAATTTTCGAACATGCGAGAAATATAATATATATCTAAAGAAATATAATGAAATATATCCGTCATCTATTCATATATAGTCTGTAGTTGACAATGGGACAAAAAAATCGACCGGAGAGGAAGTAGATGTGCCATGGCGCAGTAAAACCCGGTTTTATGCACCGCTCACGCCCTGCCGGCGGATGAAGATGATGACCTGTCGCGACGGAGGGTCTGTTCTGCTGCAATCTAGTCGACATGAATTTCCTATAGCTTGCACTGCCAAGGGCGCTCGACAAAAGGACATGCTAAGCATATCCAAAAGATTCCAAAAGTCAGGTTTCGTAAAGCTGTTTGGACATGAACAAAAGACTGCACGACATAACCTCGCACATTTTAGCATCTCACAAGGTCATGATCCGAGGTAAGGCCATGCGATGACCATGTCAGCATGCCTCCTCGTTGAAAGATCCAGAGGCCTTCTGCAGGTCAGAACGCTTTACAAAGTCATCCAGGTTGGGGAGTAGGTCACCAAATGCTTCTGGCCCATGCCAGCACCTTTTGGAAGACATCAGCAAAACCAATGCCCCAATGCCCTTGTGCCTAGGCAATGTACGAGGCCAGTGTTTCTTCTTTTTTGGCCCAGCTTCGCCAACTGTTCTTAGCCTTCCATTGACCGGACTCTGCCATGTGACATAGCTCTACCTTGCACTTTTCAGGTTCGCCGTTACGGCCTAGTTCCATATCTTGCCTCCCTTCGGGGTTTTGCAGATGTTGTTTTCTGGATTGTAACACATGTGTAAGCCCTGGTGTTGTTTCAAAGCCACAAAGCAATCATACTTTCGCCAATAGATGAAATATTTGGAGCAATCATCATACTTGACTTCCCTGGCTTGCCATTTGTAGACATTCTGCCGAAGTTTTCAGACGTCAACGAAGGCTTTGTCTTCAGAGAAGTGCGTCCAAAAACGAGTTTCGCCTCCTCGGGAGCTGGCTCCAGGTCTTCACAGTCCACAGGTCCACCGCCTGAATGGCCAGTGTTTCGCTGGAGCTCTCCATGTGCACAGCCACTGCAAGGCCAAGGCCGAAGGTCAAAGACAAAGTATGTAGGATGGCCATGGCTTTAATGTCTAAAGTATGTTAATGTTGTACAAATACTGATGGCTTTGCAAACTTAGAGATCTATGGCTTCAAATCATTTGAGCCATTTTGAGCCCGTGTGTTTCAGCATTGATGCGACCGTTGTTCAGGTCATGGATGATATGAAGCTTCCACAGTGGACTCCCTCCACTACTTCTGCCAACACCCAATCATATCCAAACACCATTAAACAACATCAAGACAAACTGAAGGCCAATTTTCTGGCCCGACCAATGACTTGTGTTCACCCACTTGTGACATCTGCTCACAGCAAATGCACTTGCTAAAGTCTGGTTGAAATCATCCCTGTCATTTAGAATTGCTACACCATTTTGTTGCATGGTCTGATATGATCTGTCAAGCTCAGCTGATGTGAAGACTTCGCAAATTGGCATCAACCCCTTGATGAATTGTGCTGTGTCAAACAGGCAGGGCGTGCGGGTCCGTGATGGTCTCAAAGTACCAATGCATCAGCTGAAGAAATTGACCGCATGTCGCATGGAAATGAATGGAAACCATATGGAAACCATATGGAAACCATATGGAAACCATATGTTTGGAAGCATGGTTTTGGATCTGGTGGAATTCTTGGTTTGTGCTTGACAAGCGTAACCAACACCGCAGGGTCGTGTTCCCGTCAAACCGTTTGGGATTTCTGAGCCAACCCTCCCCAGAAACCAACCACCTCCAGCAAACTGAAGCTCAGTCCGAGAGCACAAAAAGTGGAAGGTTCCTCCATCAACAACAAATGTCTGTATGGTTCACAACTGCGGTGCTAACTGAGTAGGGTTCAAAACCCGCAGGGGCGTCCCTCTATACTGGCTGGTTGAGAACGGATTTCCCAGAACATCACGTTTCCACTTTTGATGACTTGAAAACCCGGACTAATGGACTATAGATCAAGGTCTATGTTTTAAAACCCAACAATAAACCATCCCCAAAATCATACATGGGTGCTATAAACCATCCCTTAATTGGTGGGTTTATCATTGGGCTTCCTACATGATTCCAAACGTAGACCCTGCAAACCTCTGGGCTGCCACACAGCAGGGCCTTTCAACCGCGAGGCAACGGCCTGCGGTGAGAGGCCGTGAAGCGAAGCCAAGAGTTCCCCCGTATGGTCCTGGCTGATGCGGCCGTGGAAAATGGCGTCGAAGCTCAGAAAAATCCATTGGTTCAAGGATTTTATCTACAGGTAACCCATATCAACCCCCATATCCCCCATATCCCCCATATTTGATGGGAAAAATATATAAAAATATGCTAAGAACACGACGGGACTGGCGCAGTACACACGTTTGCTGTTAACGTTCATGTGGACTTGCACCCGCAACTACTGCTACGTCACTGTTGCTACGTTGCAGAAATTTAGATGAGCTATTAATGTTGATGTTGATGCTGAGTTGCACAAGCACCTACTGCGACGTCAACGCAAGACTGTGGAACAGGTTGCACCATTTGTGTACAAACACACCACAATACTGTGGGACAAGAGTTTTTCGGCTTTTGGGCTGATGATATAGAGCACCACGAGATGTCGCAAAAACCAATGCACATACGTATTGCCCCTCTAGGATTTTTTGTTATTATATACAGTAGGTTTCTTGCAACAGTGCGGAATACACGAAAAAGTCGGCTTGTGGAAAGAATCAGCTTTCAAAATACATCCCCCAAAAAGAAACAAACATGTCATGATATTTCGCCAATCAACTCAATCCGCTCAACATCAACTGGTCATGTCCACTTCGAGTCCCTGGTCACTTGAAAAAACATGGCACAATCCAATGGTTGAGTTACCCTCTGGTAATTTAACATAGCTATGGAAAATCACCATTTTTAATGGGAAAATCCACTATTTCTATGGCCATTTTCAATAGCTATGTTAAATTTCCAGAGGGTAAACTTGCCAGAGTGACCACCTGCAATGGAACCTCAGGCCCATAAAGATTGAGACACAATTTCCCACACATATCCTGCCATGAAGTTGGCATGGTTGGCATGGTTCTTCCGTTCAAAGAATATAGTCACTAGCACTAACTAAACCCTATGGTAATCAATCATGGTAAATAGGCCATATAGACATATCTAAATATAAATTGTGATACATTGTGGATTTTCCAGCAAGCCATGTTAGATTGCCAGAGGCTAGTGAGGCTAGTGTGCATCCTGGCTTCTCACCTCAAAGATGTTTCCCTGAGCCCCCTGACCCACGGTCTCTCCAAGAACTTCGCATGCAAGGCAGTTGAGGTCATTAAAGCCTCCACAAATTCATTGAGCAGCTAGAACCCACCACCTCCCCCTGGATAAATAAGGGGAATATGAAAAGTTATACCCTACTCATTCGCACTGGAATGGGAAAATCCGCTACACATCTGGGTCAAGTGGATAAATTATAATGATTCACCAAGTTGAAATAAGGCCTTTGACAGATAATTCCCCTTCCCAACCATCATTCAGCAATGACCCCGCGATATTGTTGTATTGTTATGATCCATCCAGCATCCCTTCTCATTTTTTGCACAATTCTCTCTGAACGACCTGACAAGCAGAATTAAAGTGCATTGACCATGGTTCACGCATCTAATTGACATGCACAATAGATCACACTAGTCACATGTACATATATCTATATAATATTTAAATATGTATATATATATATA
>Ga0126342_10006915_pt1 | contig 20198 bp, 20 predicted proteins | sample Cyp1metagenome_FD_92528 | JGI IMG/M metagenome (GOLD analysis project Ga0126342, IMG submission 92528) | Coral microbial communities from Lord Howe Island, Old Settlement Bay, Australia - Cyphastrea 1 metagenome | ecosystem: Host-associated > Invertebrates > Cnidaria > Coral ...
ATATATAATATATATATAATATGTATAATATATATATATATATATATATAATACATAATATATATATACATATAATATAATATAATATAATATATAATATACGTATAGTATAATATATAATATAGATATAGTATTATATATATACATATGTAATATATATATATATCATATGTAGTATATATATCATATGTAATATATATAATATGTATGTATATATATATATACATATGTAATATATATAATATGTAATATATATAATATGTAATATATATATATAATATGTATATAGCCAAAACTAATCATTTCAGTGGCAAAATAATCTGGGCTTCCCAGTTTTGTGTCATGGCCGTTTCATCATGGCAGCTCCGCGCTGATGTTGGAGGACAACTCATCCTTTGCTTCGAAGGCTTCATCGATGTCCATCTTCGGCACCTGAAGTGAAGCCAGCGAATCGGGAAACTCTTGACCCATACCCTGATGCTGTCAACCACCAAGAATGGGACTTGAAGGTTGCAGCAAAACCGAAGGAAAATCATCCTAAAATAGTGTTTGAAAGTGGTCAACAAATAAATATTGAATAACTGGCTTAAAGATGCGGGTTGGCTGACTGCTGGTTCAGTGGGGATTATGAACTACGTAATCCATTGTGGGAATCCTGCCAACCAACCAGTTGAAGGGTTTACACCATATGGGATGAGGATTTGACCAGCTCCACCAGGGGAAAAATGGCATCTCCGTTGCGCACCTTGCTGCGCACGATGTTCGAGACATAGGCCTCAATCTGATCGCTCACCTCAGCAATATTTGTCATGGTGAAATCCCCATTTATGGTGGGTAAACTACCAATATTTAAATATTTACAATATGGGGTGGCATTTAAGATTGGAGTTTCACAAAGATCCGGGTGTGTCCAACTTGGCAGTACCAGTATGGAAGAACATTCTCAGCATGTAAATGTCCAGCCCGCTGGTCTTTCTTGGGGTTTACACCACCTGGCCAAGCAACGCTCGCCAATTTGTAAATCCTGAGTGGCACGACGTGCAACGAAAGATGTGGTGGGAGCCTGGCAGTCTTCATCTCAAGGAAGTCATCTACCCTATCTTGGACCCTTCAACTGGAAGTTTCGTGTTGAATCTCTCCTACTTGTTCCCCAATTCCTGGATCATACCTTAGGGAAACGGGAAGCCTGAAGAGAGGAAATCCTGTACACAGTGGCTTCAAAGTACCGTCTCAGGTTTCAACAGATTGACCAAACTTCAGCAGTCGCCAAGACATGTAATATCAAAATCCAATATAGAAATTTGAAAGTCTAGACTTCAATGATCATTGATTTATCCTCTGCAAAATGGTCTAACAAGGTGACCGCCAATCAACAACCAGAACCATAGGTGCCATAGGTCATATTCCCACCATGTATTATACCGAAATCCCCTACCCCTTGGTGTTCCACGTCTCACATTTGGGTGTGGGTCAAGTCATTGTGTGCCCCTGGAATTGTTGCCCATGGTCCACTGAGTCTCAATGTGTTTTTTCTGTTGAAATCCACCTGTTAAAACACCATGGTTTACCACTTTTGCTCATTCCCACTTTCATATTTCCACAATGTTGCTTCAACAGGTTTGTTGGTTCCCAAAAGGATTCTTGGTTTAACATGGTTTAACCACGACTTTACCAAGAGACTTCCACTCGTTGGTTGGTTTTTCCCCTCGTTGCTCCTCAACCCACCACCAACCTGGCAGGCAAGCAGCGCGTCTTCGCACTGTTGGCCATTCACTGCGAACTGTACCGAGATGTGGACAGTGCAGAAGACGTTGTCCTTTACCCAGCGTGATGATTCTTGAAATGTCTTATGAAAAGGAGATGTGATGGATATGAACCATCAAAATCAATGATTTATTATTTATGGGATGTTAATCATCAAAATCATTGGCTTGGGGGACGTTAATCATAAGAATCATTGGTTTTACACCTGGAAATTTATGACATGCAATTGGCAATATGTCATGGAAAATCTACAGGAAAGCAAGACTCTTTACATGAAACATGGACTTTCTTAAACTTATTTTTTCCCTTCAACAAATCCCATGGGTGGAGGTACTTGGATCTGCATCCGGTCTAGAATCCCTATTAATGAATGGACCCAATACATCCTAGGGTTTCGTTTGATGGTATTTTTTGGGGAAAGGGATTAGATTGAAACCACGGAGAATAAACCCTGGACTTACGTAGACATCTAGATATCTAGATATCTATATATCTATATATATACACACAGTACATACACATACATGTATAAGTATAAGGGTGTATTACGCGATTACACGTACATGTCTGTCCTTTGCCAGAACTGATGCGGATTCGGCAGCCAATCATCAAACCATTCATGCATGAACAAAACCGGTTCAAAGCATCTGGTAAATCCCCGTTAGATATCCATTATATAATAAAATATCCCAATATATAGCACCATTTTGATTGAGTCACGGTGATTGATGCTTAAATCACCATTGTTGCTGCTCAAACCAGTCCTGAAAATCAATGGTTAAATATACCATGCACCATTATATACCCAATATATTGGGATAATATACCATCATCATCGATGGATAAATCATGTGAAATCCCATGAGGACCGCCATTCTTCGCCATGACTTTCCATTGGGATTCTCCGATTTTCCCAATCGCCCCGAGCCTTACTCTTGGTGGTCACCTTGACCTCCAACTGTTGCGTGCGTCCAGAGATGGACCGCAAGGCCACACAGAGCCCGGCAACGTCGACTGGGCAGAAGTGAGTGGAGGAAAAAAATGGGGAGCGGAACTGGATTTTTGCCCCCCAAAAAAAAATCTGGCTTTTTAGATGGATTTGGTTTACCCCCTAAAGATTCTAATAGCAGTCAAACTGACCCAGAAAAATCAATCACTGAGTATCGAAAATCATCAACAATACGTGCGCAGATCATGAATAACGAACTGGTTTAACTGCCGAAAATATTGGCCCCAATATTTGATATGCCAATGACCTGGTTGAGCAATGGATTATTGGATCTATTCATTTGAGGGTCATTTCAGGGACATGTTTTGATATTTGGGGGAAAGGATTACAAGACAGATAGGATTTTCATGGATGTTACCACTGTTTCTTCCCTGCTTCTTGTGGATGTGGGACAAAATTGATTACTAATCAAATGGCTTCAGATTGGTCTATAGTAGTCACGACTGGTCAACTGGGTATTGTCTGGAAGTTTGTGAGATTGACTACAAATCAGTTAGCCTACATTAAATATGGGTCAAGAATGCTTAATAGTCAACCAAGTAATGTGTATCATCAACTATCATCAACAATTCATATATATATATATATATAATTCATATATGTATAATATTATATATATATGCATATATATATAATATACGTACGTATATAATAATATATACACATATATCACATATGATATGTAACATAATATATGTACATATATTACAGCAAAACTGGGATTGACGATCGCTCGAAACGACCGGTCCATCTGTGGCCCGTCGATGATTTTGATCCGAGGCTAGGTCCGAGGATTTTCTCAAGCGGTACCCAAGAAATGGAACGGGTCCAAACCAATGATATGTCGGACCGGGGTGAAGCCGGATCAACATCCATAATATGGTGGCTACAGACCAAGGGGGCCAGGGTGAATAGACACATCGAAGGAGTCGGCTCCCTCTTTTTTGCTTCGCAAACTCGCAACTCGCTCCATCTGTCCCCAGTCAAAATGAAGCGGGGCAAGCAGCATTGTGCAGCCCTCAGCTTATGCATCCTCGCACCAACGGTTCTCCTCACGTACCTGCGCTTCCTCTTCAGGCGTGAAGTCATTCACGATGTTGAACTGCTTGCGAATCTCCTGAAGTTAGGAGCCGCAAAGTTCATCAGTCTCATTGGTTTTCATGGTTTCTTTTGAAGGAATTCATGTAATGGTCATTAATGGTCAATATTTATATATTTGAGGATGGGAAATCTCTAGGGTTCCAGCACTCCTCAGTATTCTTGCCCTTGATCATAGAGGCGACCTTGGCGCAAGTCAAGTCCAAGAGGCTCTTGATATCCTCAGCGCGGCCAGGGTTTTAGGTGTCGTCATGAATGTTTCATCAGAAAGTGCCCCTTTCCTCCAGCTGTTTCCTTTGCAGACCGTCCACTTCGGATCCTGATGATTCAGGCAGTACCCAGAATTGGTTTCGGCAATTCATCCAAGTCTCCAAGTAGTTGGCAGCCAGGATCAGTTCAAAGAGAACCTTAGCCCGCACAACAGCCTCCTTCCCATCTTATGCGGCACTTCTAGGCCTGAATGATTTACCTTAAAAGGAACGGAGTGGCTGACATTCCGTCCGAAGCACATGACATAGGGCTTTTTGAGCCCACCTTCCAGTCCGTGACCACTTCCTACCACTGGACATTTATATTATGGATATATACATTTTATACACTGGCTATGGGTCCCCAAAACCCTGGTGTAGCCCCCAAGGCTGCGATTTTCCAATGGGAGTTGACCCATCTCCACAATACAGTAGCGACTTGTTCCGTTGATGCTACAACCCTCAAACGCCAAGAGCAAAGTGAAGTCGTTCAGAAAGGCAAAATGTTTCAGGCAGGGCAACTTCTTGCTCGATGTTCACCTCAGATACAGCTGTTGTAAAAAGCAAATCTCAGCAGCCAGCAAATCTCAGAAGTCTGTCACTATGTTCGTGCAGGCATTTAAAAAAAAAAAGCTGAAGTTACAGGCCTACATCTTGTTCTTCAGGATCTGGCTTCGTGTCGAATGATATTGTGATTCCATGAGGGCAAGACATGCTCATGTTGACCCTACGTTCTGAAAACGCTTGGAGGGACCTGTCTGATCCAATGTCTTGACTATGAAATTCATCCACCTGGGACCTGGACCTGAAACAAGGATAACAAGGTGATTTTGGGATAATTCCCTCTACCAACTTTGACGAAGCCCAAAAAAATATGGTGACATAGTGGTGAGGTTGTGATTATGATTCACCTTGGCTTTTCCATGGCTTTCCATTGGGTTTTCCATTGTTTTCCATGGTTTCCAGGTTTCCACCTTGAAGTTTGCCTCAAAGGTACGTACTCATTGTCCCACTCGGAGACACCGCATTCCACCTGGCTTGAAAGCCAGCACGGACTGCTACGGAAATCAAGAAACTCGACACTGCCAAATGACCAGTGACCAGCAAAAACGACGGAAAAGATGACTGAAGAGTTCTCAAATGTATTCAAATGTCTAGGATTCGCAAATATGTGTTTCAAAATGCATAAAACAATCACAAGAATCATGATTGCTATGAATCACATGTAAACAGTAAACAGTAAACATATACATTCATTAATATAAACAGTAAACAACCAGATCGATGTCGGATTCTTCTCCAAGGCGCCAAATTGGTGCTCTTCAAAGGCTTCTGAATCTCCTCAGGTGGGCTATCCTTATGGTACTTGCAATAGTCGATGACCTTGCTGAGGATGGCCGTCTTCACATTGGGCAAGGGAATCTCTTCATCAGTGCCACTATCATCCACCATGTTCCTGCCGTCGACATTCGGATGGCTTAAAAATCGGGTACTTTTAGGCTCATTGTTTAGGTGAGTTGTAGATTCTTGGGCTGAGACTGCCATCTGTTAGTACGAAACCCTTCGATGGAATCCGATGTTACGGCAATCCATGGTGATCCACAATGCCATCCAGTTCCATGATCCATTGTTTGCTGTGGCCCAGGTTCCATGTGCCAACTGCTCCCCATAGCCAAACTGTCCTCACCAGGGTTGACATGCATGCAACCTCGGGCTCGACCTCAAAGATTTCGCCCTGGGAAGATTTGAGCAAGACTTTGTCACCTGGCCAACTGGACGCCGGCAGACGCCCATGGCAGACTAGGTCACCTGGGTCACCTGGGTCACCTGGGTCACTGGGTGGTAAAGAATACTGCTAGCCTGGGCCTGGTGGCAGTTTTTCCAGCTATTTCTTGCTTTATCTGCGGAAATAGTCCGTCCAAATTACAGTAGATGATGCCACATTCCCATTTGCAATGGCCTGATTTCAAGATTGCGAGATGATCTTGATCAAATGGTTTTTGAACATGATATGAAGAGGGAGGGGCGACAAAAAGATACTTCCACAATCTTACACAAACGGGGTCTACAGCTAAATTTGATTAAATTTGGGTCAAGCAGTTGCATCCAGCCCTGTTGCCTTCTGGCATGGCTCACAAGATTCCTTGGAACTACCCAGCGAAGACGCTAGACACGGCAACCGTGGAACTCGAGCAGAAAAAGCTGCGAAAGTCAGATGATCACTAGGCTTACAGAGTCCTTGAATGGACCACAGCCTGAATGTTCATCTCCCATCTCCCATGATGTACCGTAATTTTAGCGTGCTCTCCCTCAGGATAGGAATCGCCCTGACAGAATCAGTAGGTCTGCCGGTTTCTATGTGATTTTATCAGGAGAATGTGATCCAAAGCGAACCCAGAAATAAAACCAGTGGGCGAAGGCGGCCAAGGTGCAGCCAGCCCAGTTCAAGCCCGGCCGGAGCGTCTTGTAGGATCTGCTGAAGTATTCCACAGTCACATATTTGTCCTGCTTGGATGACGGCCCTCCCAGTGACTTTGCCGGGTGCCCTTGAATGGTGTTGGACCATCATCCAAGACCCTGTCTTTCCTGGGTGGGTTTAGAGTCAACTGAGGATTATAATCCCAAATCAGGACGGGAAAAATAATGAAGCCACATGCCAGTTTTGGTGCATACATTTGTATCACTCTATCATACTCTATCTCTCAAGTTGATGTCCCCACCATGTATCTCATCATATGTGATGTGCCTTGAAAGCACTGGTTCTGCTGGTGGAGTTCCCCCCCGGCCCCCCAACAAGAACCTCCCAGCCACCCAACCTGCGGCACCGCCACACAGCCTGGGTTTACCACATGGCAACCACTGGTCGATCCATTAGGGGACTTGGTAGGATCCACTCGTGATTAACCCCTAATCATCACGACTCTCTCTCTCTCTCTCTCTTTTGGGGAAATCCCTAAATCTGGAGGTAAAATCGCAAGTGGGCATGTAATCACCTAGTGTGGGTCAAATTTGGTGCCCCCGAAATTGGATGTTTTACATTGTTTTACTACTAACTGGCTCACTGGTCAGCACTTCTGGTGCCCTGATACTTGCACACGCGTTTCCAGCCATGTGAATTCTATAGTACAATGGGATTCAAATATCCCTAAATAAAACAAATAAACAAGATTGGACAAGGATCTTTATCTTTCAGGGGCCTGGAAGGTTAAGCCATTGAGAATCGATTGGCTACCAGGACTTGTGCCCCAGCTCCAAGCAGTGAGACCCTGAGCACCAGCTGAGGAGCAGTTGAAGCAGGGAATGCAACCGCGCTCATGACGTACCAAGCTCATGGCACTTAGGCAAAAGGCCACAAATAACAGGTCGACACTTTGAAAATGATACCAAGTTGTGTGTGTGTGTGTACTGTATGTGCGTATGTTTTTGCTGCCTTGTTCCACTCCCTTCAGAGTTCTGATGAAGCACTTGAATCTAGCATTCCAATATGGCGGCTGGGTCCAGCTCAAAAAGTTGCTTCACAAAGCATCAGCTGCCAATGTTTCTCGCAACAGAGCCACACATTTCTGCGTTCGAAGTGGAGTGGTACCCGCTGAGTGCCCCAGAACTGGGATTGGCAAAAGGCTGAAACCGGGAGGAGGCCGGCATCCTCCAGTGGACTCCGTAAGAGCTCGGGTGGCAGATAGTCATCCACCTGGGGGAAGGCATGGGAGTGCCAGCATGGGAGTGCCATTCGGGTGCCATTCGGATCTGGGAAAAAAACACGAATCCGAGATCTGCGATGAATCCCTAACCTGATTTAAGGATATTCTCAGCTCGTTTGAGGTTGCTACATTGCAAATGAAAGGCCGCTGAAGGCGCTGCGGGGGTTGAGCAAACAACACTGGCTCATATCTGACCTATCAAGGATGATTCTAGGTGAAATTCACGTACCTCGGCGTAACTTGCATCATTCCAACAATGAAAAGCGCAAACATGTTCATTTGGGGTTCTTACACGCCCAAACCCACATACGTGGACAAGACAATTTCCAAGTTGGCCAGGTTGCCAGAAGCCCCAACCAGCCCATATGATTGTGCCATATTGTGCCCCTGTTCTATGAACCAATTAGGCCTTCAATGTAAATATCTGCTACTTTCATGCAGGGATTCCCATCCTCTTCATCTGAAGCCTGGTTACCAGACAGCATGATGCGCCAAACTTTCCTCAACCTGGGTCTAAAACATCTGGAATCTGATGGTTTTAAAGTTTCACCTCCCCCCCCCGTTTTCCACCATTTTGGATGGCGCTTTATTGGGTCTACCGGCCCTTGGGCTTTGGAGCCTTGTTGTATCGTTCACGGCAAAAGAGATGGAAGCACAAGCCACCTTGTGTGCGACCTGCGGGCGCCAACCCTTTCCCCTGGATGAGCTAAAAGGATTTGGAAAAATCCTACTGAAATAGTGGCTAAACTATGCTTCACACATTGTATACAATATAACTGACTATTCTATCTCTTTGATCTCTTTGGGGGTTGCTATATCTATACTGGTCGCATCACATCTCCCATGGTTTTTCCATCTCCAGCAGCCTGCTCGTCCGGCACGCTGCTTGGCGGAGGCCTGGCAAAATCCCGTGGTAGGAAAGGGTAGAACCGTCAAACAAGGTGATCCCTCTTCCAAGCAAGGTGTGCAAGTAAGGTCAGCAAGGGTCCCAAGGTTCTCAAAGTAAAGCTCCCAAGAAAGAAACCCTGGCAATGTCCAAGGAAAGTTTTTGGAGCAATGTGTCGAGCAAAACTGCCAAAGTGGGGGTACCACTAAATCATCAGAAATCATCAATTTTCATAGGATGTCCTATCGCCAACTATTTTGGGGACCCCCCATTGATGGAACCCCCAGTTTCGTTTTCAAAACATCACGGGCCGTTAGAACGTGCCCCCGCCTTCGAGATCCAAGAGGTGGTCAAGGTTCCCACCTGTCTGGGATGTCTGCTTTCGAACCAAATTTGCACTTCCACCGGAAGAGCTGTTGGCATTTGGTTCTGGTTGGAAAAAAATGGGGTGTACCATGGTGTACCATTGTATGGCCAATTTGCTGTAACTTGCTCTTCTTGGATCTTCGATCATCATTTCCAGCCATTCCCCATCCTGCCCACCCAAATCCATTGATACATTGCTAAAACCCTGGTAATACTGCATCGGCTTAGTTCACCCACCATGCTTCTTAGTTGAAAGCCATTGAACCCTCCAGGAATTCTGCTGGATCACACATGGTTATGTAGTTTCCGGTTATGTGTACGGGATATTATCCCACAATTATCCTCAATTATTCCCACTATAGATGTCTGCTATTTCAGCGTTCGTCTGGAAAGATGCCACACCTCAAATCCAAGGATTCATCATCTGGGTCCCTTATTAGATGTCCAACCTCCATGAATTGCTCAGCATATATCCCAGCTACGTACTACATATCCATATATAGTACCATATATCCATATATAGTAGCATATATCCATATATAGTACCATATATCCATATATAGTACCATATATCCATATATAGTACCATATATCCATATATAGTACCATATATCCCAATGTGATTTCCATGTCATCCCAAGCACCTTGAGGTAGGGATCGTAGCTCACCTCTTTAGCCCTCGCCGAGTCGATGACGAACTCGGTGCCCTCCACGGTGATGGAGGCCTGGTTGCTGTGTGTTGGATATGATATGGGAAACATAACAGATATGAATATAAATATGAATATATACATATATATATACATACGTATATAATCATTAGTCAAATCATTAGTGAATCATTAGTGAATCATTAGTGAATCATTAGTGATATATTGGATCACTTATGACTTATGATGAAACATAATGATCGAAATGATCATTAGTGATATATTATGGATACTTGGATAACTTATGTGACTAGATAATGATATGATTAGTAGATATTAATGATTATTATATAGTCACATTGAATAACTTATGTCTGCATAATATGATAATATGTTGATTACTGCGTATGTGTTGATTGTTGGATAACTTACGGCAGATAATGATTAGATTATTAGATCATATGTTGATATTTATGCTCATTACGGGTTTTATCATTTTCTATTGTTGTTATTATTGAATCGCCGTTACTGATTGATGTGATAATATGACTGCGATTAATTATTGTTGTATCTGTATATTGTGTCAACATGCAAAGATACACATTGATATCACCAAGAATGGAGAAAATCAGAAATCAAGCGCCATTAGTTGGGGATAATCCTGGACAAATGGAGGCCAAGGTAGTTCTTACCCTCCAACAACATGGAAATCAAGAGCCCAAAGTGGGGATACTAAAATCCTTGGCAGTCCTAACTAATCCTAACTAGGGATTTCACCGGCCAGAAAAACAGGGATAAGGGATACAACCTACCCCGTACGGAGTGCAAGCGTTGCTGTATGTGCGGCCCTTGATACCTCGGCAATGTTGGTGGTCAACACGATCTTCCGCACTCCCGATGGCGCTGGTTCAAAGATTTCTTGCTGTTGTTGAGGGGTCACCTGCGCAACAGCAGGAGCATGACTGGAAAATGCAGGAAACCAGAAATGCGTCCCTTCTTGACAAAAAAGGGAAACAGCATGACTTCAAATTCTGTCTGTGGGTCCTTTTGACTGATAGGCAGGCGGTAGCATGTGCAAAAATGCAGAATGGTGGATCCCTGCTGGCCACTTCTGTTGTGAGCATTTAGTGTCTGGTGACTGCCAAAGTTGATACCCACCAGTCATGGCACTGCCTCAAGCACCAGTCGCACCTGCGAGTGAAGTGGTAAGATCTTAAATCTCTTCGGGTCAAAGTTCTGTGCCAAGCGCTTCTGCAATGTATCCTGCAGCGCCAACCCTGAACCCAGCACGTCATCACCAAAAGATATTGATGTAGCCCTTGAGAGTTGGTTTTGTAACAACAAGTAGCATCTCCAAACTTGCAAATCTGGTGACCTGGTACTTTCCAAAGAGTCTTGCATCCCAAATCCTAGCAAAACTTGTCTGATTTGGGCATAGGCCAATCTGGGATGCATAACAATGGTTTGTATCTGGTGTCCCCCAGGGTAACATAATTGGAAGGTCCAAAAAGTGTGGAGTCTTCATAAGATTTTTAACTCACGCGACTTCTGTCTGTTTCACTGTTTCCCACGTCGTTCTCTGCTAGGTGACTGGCCAGTGGTGGTCTAACCAATGCAACTGTCAACAACCAGACTCATGTTTCTTTTGAGGTGGCATTCCACTGCATCATGGAAATGTATCACAAGATCCTCCCACCTGCAGGTATCAAGCATTCTAAGACACCAGACTGCGTCAATCTTCCGACGAACATTCTTGACAAGGTCATGATCATTTGTCTATGGGTCACAACCAGAGTATCAAAGGACCCATACAAGCTTTGTCATGCTTTGTATTTTATTTGGTCCATTTTTGGAAATGGTCCATAGCCATTTGTGATTTTGTGATTTCCCATGGATTATAATCTTCCCCAATATACCATATGTGGTAATCCCAAAAAAATCTTGGATCTGGCTGAATCAAAAAGTCATTCATTCACCTGAAAATAGAAGCCTTTACTGTCGGGCTATTTGGGGATGATTCCCCTAATCCTAACCGTCATTCCAGTGACGTCACAGTGAGGTCAATGGTCGCAGCTGAGCCCTGGGGCCCCTGGGGCCCGAACGATGTCGCCCCAACCAGGCAGGAAGACCAGGATGGTGCCGGCAGGTTTCTCCTCTCGAAACGGGCCATCCTGACCCCATGACCCCAAAGTTTGGGAAAGTTTGATGGAAACCCTGTTTTTTTTGCATGTGATGTTTGTCTTCAAACGAATTCTGGAGCATGAAGTTTTATGAGGATTCGTACACTGTGAATCCAGACAAACAAAGTTTCAACCACTAGAATCAGTAGATAGTTTTACCACTGGCTCGATGCATCTTCCTTTCAGGTACATAGTGCTCACATCCGAATATGGCCATTAAAACATATGAAAACTATGACATTCATAAAATTCTGCCCAGTAGAAGGATGATGAGATGGATCTGTCTGTCCTGCTATAATTATAAAAAGCAGATAAAACATAGTTGTTCATGTGAAATTTAGCCAGCTGTGAGTCCTTATAACATCACAACCTAACGCCTCAGCATTCCCATCATATAGCCAGCAAGCGCCTCAGTCTGGTCTTTCTGGGCATCCTTGTACATCCTGCAGCGGAGGCGAATCCACAAAACGTGGACTTTCTGAATCAGCCTGTTGGCACAACCTTCCAATATGAAGCTACCCATTCTACAGGATTGCGCACACTTCACGTCCAGCATCTTTTTTTTACCTTTGAACCTCGGAGGTAAAAAGCCACTTTCAGCGGCAAAGCTGCAAAATCGATCAAAAATCCTTGGGCCAAACTCAAACTACGAAACTACGTCAGAATGGGAAACACCTCTGGGCGTGCCAGAGCGCGCAACGGTCGTATCCAAGCGCATCTGTTCCCCATGTGTCGTAGCACAGCCTTCCTGTTCCAGGAAGGACGGGTTGAATGAGTTTGCTGGCAACACGTTGAATGGGGGGTTGTTCACTTTTTTGGTGGGGGTAATCTTAGTGGTAGTCTTATCCTAGCACAACTTCAGGCATGCTGAGGTGATGCTGAAATTGAGTAGCTGATTGTGGACGGGACCCCCCTTCTCCTATTCACTGATGCCTCTGCTCGACGTGGCCCTTGCCAAGCCAGCACAACTGCATGGTCCAACAACTGTAAGTCAACTGGCTGTATCCAAACAATGGAAACCCAACATCCTACCATTGTGCGATCTAAGTGACCCATGGTGAAATCAATGGATTTGGGTTCCCCCATATTACACAGCTCCATCACGTCATCACGTGATGGTTGAACCATGCTGGATGGAGCAACCAGGGCATCCTCTGGCCACCTTTTCCCATCTACCCGGCCCCCTGAGGGCCACCTTTTCAGAGCCCGTGTCAGATACCAAGCGATCAACCCCTGGCTGGTGATGGTGATGATGCTACTCTTTCTAGAAAAATGATATGTAATGAATTGTAATGATAAGAATAATGAAGTATATAAACTTGAGTAAACTTGAGTAAACTATCCCCTTCGGGAGTCCAACCCAGGACCCAGGTCTGCTCCATCTTCATCTGAGTCATGACTTGCGAGCACCCAAATCACATGGATGTCGATTTCGAGAAAAACAAAAGTATGGCATGGTAGCTGTCACATCGGAGCCCGGATACTGGGTTGTCCTAAAATAGGGCACCGGCAAATCCAATTTTTGATCACCACCTTCACATTCGAATCATCATGTATTGTATAATACTGTATATAGTTATATAGCGCATCCTGCCCTATGTTTGGACAAACCCATCAGGTACTGGATTCCTGGATACTTGGAGCCACTCACGTGAGACTCACGTGAGCAGGCCAGCGGATCCCTTCCAAGTCGTGGTGTCCCATTGCCAAGCAGACCCAAGCTTGAAAGCATTCTCAAGATTGAGTAAACTTGAGCTGCTTCAGACCCAGTAAGCTTCTTAGATGCTCTCCATGTCCAACTTTCCAGTGGATCACCATGTTCAACTTTGTTTATCTAAATGGACCTGTGAAATACTTAGTGAAATCCTGTGAATAAGTGATTATTCAATATTATTCATTGCATATTGCCATGTTTGACTAGCAAAGGGTATACAGTAATAGACAGTACAGATCTGATCTCCAGTGATTGGGTCATATTGTGTCCTTGTCTGGAGCAAAGCCAAGCAGTGTTGTAATATTCCCTGGAAGGAAAATAGTTGTGGAATGATCTAAATATGCCATAATACGCCTACATAAATGAGTGGCAAACTGACTTCCAGCAGGGATGATTCATGACCCATCCTACATCCCACTTGGACAACAGCAGCCTTAGACGGCAGCAATTCTGGAAGCTTGGCAATGTGCAGGGCATCCGGCTTGCCCTTGTCCAGACCTAACAAAACTATGCAAAACTGGGCAAAAATATCATCGACGGTTCTCTGATCCATCGATGTGTGCACTAAATTGAATGCGTCGATCCACGGCAGAGGGATCAAAATCACATGGTCAAAAGTCAAAACCTCTATTTTTCTTGGTGAAATCTTCACATTGTCCTTCTGCGCGGACAACAGCAAGTGATCTTCACTGTAAGATACTGAGCAATTCTTCCTTCAGTTGCTGTCCCTTGCTCTAGGCATGCATTTCAAGGCCCGTCGCCAAGGTGAAACTTGCCGGAGTCTAGCAGGGGGTGCAAGTGAAGGGTCGAAAAAAATACCATGCATTTGGTGTGCGAACCATCCCGCCAGCTGCAAGGGCGCCGAGGGGACTCGGTCAGAGCGAGTTTGCAGCGGAGACTCGCGTTGGGATTACTGAGTTGCCGGACAGCCTGGGCCGATTCCTTAAAAGAATGACTAGCTGAGCTAAACTCATTAAGAAATCAGACGTGTGCTCCACAGAGAGTTTCTTTGTTGGGTTTTGCACAATTATTTTGCTCACAGTCTCAATAAGATGCTCACATGCCAAGGTGTACTGTCATGAGCTGCACAAAGAAACCAGTGCAAACCCATAGAAAAAAAATGCAGTATAATTATCTAGATTTATCTAGTATCTAGTGCATCTTTTTGATGAATGGCTGTGCCTGAAAATAAAGTACCAAGTACATCCAAGTTCCGCAAAATCCACTGGTTGATCAGAATTTCCCCATTTGAAATGGCCATTTTGGGGGGACCCGGGATACCTGGTTTTCAGACCCAAATGGTCCAAACATGGCCCCTTGGGCCATCGTAGTAGCTTCCAGAAGGCTCTAGAACGGTGGCCACTCTTTTGTCAATGGCTCCCTCCAATCTACTTGTTCGGGTCGCCAAAATCAAAGCACTTCAACGATTGCATAGACCTCCAAAAAAAAAAGTTGAGAGCTCCCTTCCGTAGTAAGTGTTCATTTAAACGAATAATGGGCTCTATTGATCGCAGTTCAATTGAAAGTCGAGAACAAAAGGATGCCCATATCAAACTTGGGGCCACCATGCATAGAGACAAGATGCCAAACCAGACAGGAGACAATGCAAGGAGACAAGCTCGACGGCGCACTGGACAGTTCTGGCCACCCTGACTTTACAAGAAGAAAGAATACTTCCAAATTAAGCCACTCCCTGCAGTGTCAAAAAAAACCGGTCGTTGATAACTATGAAGGGTGATACTTCCCTTTATACCTTGAGCATGTTCTTAATCCATGGGAATTGCCACAAAATCCAACCGTTTAGGCCGCAAACTCTTTCTGGCTCGATCCTCAGAGTGCCCCCAGCAAAGTGGCCGGCCGGCCACTGCCCATGGCACTCAGGGAGGCCGCGCAGCTCTCGTTGAAGGGGGGCATGCTGGACACCGTGGCCACGAAACTGCGGACCAGGCGCGGGGGAATCTGCTCGTCCAGATTCACCTGTCAAGGCGAAGGACAAAAGGCTGGTCAGCTGGTCCGACCACACCAGCAATTTTGGGGAAAAAAAATTGACCCAGACCCACCATTGACAAATTGAAGTCAAGTAAACGCTGTTCCTATCCTTCAGGGGTGGTAAATCACCTTGTCGATGATGAGAAGTTCCATTCAACCAACCAGAAGAACTGGTTGAACACCAGATGTTTGATGATTTTTGCAAAGTTCCCACCTCCTCCTCATCATATTCATCCATGGGAGAAGGAATGTCATGGTTCATGCCCAAGAGCACTTCGCTCATGTCGATACCGCAAGGTAACCTGGTGCTGGTGGTCAACCACCCCAGGAAAATACTGGCCTTACCATCATGGGTGGGGTTTCATTCTAGTCCGAAATTCTATACAAAACATTATACAACCAACCAAAATACACAAGAAAAAGACGTTTGAATCGCCATCCAGGAACTTCTGGTTGAGCCTCTCATTCGTCAGAGTCTCAGCCGCATGAACCAGGTCCTTCACACCACGTCTTGCACTGGATGCCATGCGCGGAAAGCGAGTCACCCAGTTTGGGACTGCTCTGCCAACCAAATATTGACAAAGCGCTTCTGCAAAACTGCAGCAGTTTCGCTCCAGCATGTCATAGTCCCCTCCCAGCCACTGCTTGGACATCACCTTCTGCATAAAACGCTGCACTTCGTGTTCGGGGTAACAGGTGTTGCCCATGGGGATGGAGCTGCGGTAGACGTGAACCTCATGTTGCCTGGGTTCCTGGCATTCAATGCCCTCCTGGCCGAAGTACCACTCCTTGCCATGCACCTCCACCCCTGCGTGAAAGGCACCGCCGATGTTCAAAACGTCCTTGGAGATGTGGTTACTCTGCAGCCACTCCTCGTTCAGGTCGTAGATGTTCAGGAAAACCTTAGTTGCCGGTTTTTTTTTCAGTGAATCCTTGCCCTCCAAAAAAACGTTGTGGTTGAGGGAGATTGTCATGCCAACAGAAAGTCGAACATGCCAGATATTTGGAAGAAACAAATCCGCTATTTGATATGAAAAGTCAACCACTGAAAGTCTTTCCACTTAGGAGACTCAACACCAAAAAAGAACCTGATTGTGGACCAAGAGAAACAGTGGCATTGCCAAAGACATCACCATCTACGTCATATTCATCCTGTTCTTCTCGGCAACGGCACGGCTGAACGTGGACGTTTCCCATTGCGAGCTAGCAAGTGTCGGAGAAAAGGCTGGCCAGTCCGAAAATCACCTTCATGCAGGGGGTGGTGTCATTAGCCTCAAGTCTAAAGTCAATGGTCCAATGGTAGCTTCCCAATGTTTCCCAGTTGGAATCTCTGGTGAGTTGTAACTTGCCTGCGGCTATGTGCAGAGCCTGTGCGTTGCTCAAAGCCGGGAACGTCTGCAGCTGGTGCTTCAAAAGCCGTACCCTTGGCTTTAAGGTAGAACTTACAGGAAACCCTGGAAACCCTGGTGTTTAGTGTGTACAATGCATTGTGAAAAATTTGTGAATATCCTGCACCTGTTCTTTTCATCCAAAGCCCGTTCAAGAAGTAACACTTAGTATCAAGTTTAGCGGGACCAAGAACCAACCGCCAGGACCTCAAGCCATGGCCCCACTCACCCACAACGAGCCTGTCAATATGAAGGATCAACGCCTGACGGCGAACCAAGCAGTGCGATTGTGGAATAGACAGTACCTTGGGGATGTGTGTTTGTCCAGAACTGGGCGGGAGACCCTAATTTCTGGCTAGATTGATAGGGAAAATCGGCATTAACCACTCGATTCCGGGGCACCTTATATTTGGATAAACCCGTGTTGACACAAGGAGCATACTTGCTACACTTGCTACAGAGTCCCATTTCCACTGTGCAGAAAATCAGGGATGCGACCTGTTTGAGGCGCCCCTTTATCCATCGCTAGACCTAAATGGTTCTGTTTTTTGTCACCCGCTTTCCTGCATTTGAAGCTGGCATGTTCAATTCTACCCTCTGGTAATCAGTTCCATGGCCAGGAAAATATCATAAAATATCCCAGAGTTCCAGGATTTTTGTCGCATTGAATCACATTAAATCCTCCATGTTAGTTTTACCAAAGGGTATACTTCCACAGCTCCAACATCATGCCCACCTCGATGATTGGATAGTCGAAGGCGAGACTACTCCTAGCCGAGACGTTTCGAAGCTGGCACGTTGAGGTCTCTGCAGCTCTGGCAGGTTCTGATGTCAGCAGCTACTTACCCTCTGGTAAGCTAACATAACTATGGAAAATCACCCTTTTTATAAGTAAATTGACTATAACTGACCATTTTCAATAGCTATGTTAGTTTACCAGAGGATAATGATTTTCACCTTCAAATATGTAGCAGTTTTATGGCTCTCATGTTCTAAACATTCATGACACCGTCTCATACGTTTGAAAACACCATGTGAACAAAACATGGTTGAATGATGTTGAATGACAGTGCATTGGAAAATCGACCTCTTTGGGGATGCTACATCTCTTCTATCCAAATTCAGCTGTTGAAAATCGGTGAAATTGGTGAAATCTGCTGGCGCTTTAAATCCGAGTCGCTGTTGCAGCACATCGTGCTTACGCAGACCATCGAGGAGCCGGGCACGGGACATGTTGGCTAGCCTGGCGGCCAGGGCTCCTGTTGTTTGATCCTGTTAAAGTATCCACAACTTAGGGCACAGTCCATTTCCAAGCAAGCCGATCTGACCCATGTTTTACATTGCTCAACCAATGCTTGTTATGTAATGCTATCCATTCAGCCAAACCCAAGCCTCCTGAGTACAAAAAGAAAGAAAAGGGTTTGGTGAATCCCGCATTTTTAACCTTTCAAACTTGCATAGCCTAGCCTCAATCGATAGTTGTTGGTGTCGTGATTCTCCTTTCATGGGATGTGCAAATTTCACAGTTCGCCATATTTATATGTATATACATATCACATTTCACCAGCCCTTTTTTCGACCCAAGGGTCGAAGTCGTGCCAGGTTCACATTTGGCTCTCAAGGCCTTTCTCTCTCAAACCCCACAAGGACTCACGGTCCTGGCCGGCCACTGGCCCCAGCACCCGAAAACCCAGATAGGTTTGAAAATGTAGACCTCCCAAAAGAAACAATTTCAATAGGGAGTTATGATTAAGCATTAGATTTTGGGTACCCTATTTTCAAACAAACCCCAATGATAGTGTGGTTTGGTCTCCCAAATGTATGACCCCCAAAACCGTGTTGGGGTTTTGCCCAAAAACAGACCCTAAATGTAATGGTCATACATTGGGCGCACTGTTCAAAATCCACCATCTTTGGTTCTGCTATGCTCAGATGAAGAACATCCATCACCCTGTGTTGGGCAGATCCAAATTGAATCATGCACTTGGTCCTCAGGTTTGGTGTGCCTGAAGACAACTGTCCTCAGACCAAGAGACACACACTAAAATCAGATCTCCCTTTGATGGGTGTTCAAATAGCCAGGTTCCCTACCTTTGTATAGGATCGATGTGCATAGACAGACAGGCACTCGTCTATCCTTCTAACCAGCTATCTCTAGATACTCCGACTCGCATGATGGAATTCCTGTCACGACTATATATGTGCCTATCCACTATCTATCCATGAACCAATGAACAAGACGCAAATGCATATCTACCTGTGCATATGTATATGTACGTTCATATATACATACAAATGTGACAATCATCCAAATATCAAACAGCAGGCAAGGGTGGCGGACTCATCGTCACACGTTGTACACAACTGCATTCCAGAGCTATTTTTCAAAGTCAAGGCCTCCCAGAGATGATGAATTTCCACTGCAAAAAAAAAAACGTTTATATGTATATATATATATACGGCAAATGCCTGGGCTTTGCCCGGAACCGCAACCACGACAGGCAACGCATCATCATCATCATCATCATCGTCGTCGTCGTCGTCGTCATCATCATCATCATCATCAACACCATCATCATCATCGTCGTCGTCGTCATCATCATCATCGTCGTCGTCATCATCACCATCATCATCATCATCGTCGTCGTCGTCATCATCATCATCATCGTCGTCGTCGTCGTCATCATCATCATCATCAACACCATCATCATCATCATCATCGTCATCGTCATCGTCATCGTCATCTGATCATCATCATCATCATCATCACCATCATCATCATCATCATCAAACCCTTGTTGAAGATCTTCAAAATAAAGATAGAAGTTTAACGGAGGTGAGAGAATTAAACCCTTATTGAAGATCTTCAATGAATGTAGAAGTGTAACGGGGGTGGGAGAATTAAACCCTTGTTGAAGATCTTCAAAATAAAGATAGAAATTTAACGGAGGTGAGAGAATTAAACCCTTATTGAAGATCTGCAATGAATGTAGAAGTGTAACGGGGGTGGGAGAATTAAACCCTTATTGAAAAATCTTCATTGAATGTAAAGTTCAACCGGGGTGGGACTTTAATATTCCCTAATACCTTTGTTGATCTTCTCAATTGAATGTAAAGTTTAACGGGGGTGGGAGTTTAATATTCCCTAGTACCTTTGTTGATCTTCCCAATTGAATGTAAAGTTTAACGGGGGTGGGAGTTTAAT
>Ga0126342_10006916_pt1 | contig 20197 bp, 14 predicted proteins | sample Cyp1metagenome_FD_92528 | JGI IMG/M metagenome (GOLD analysis project Ga0126342, IMG submission 92528) | Coral microbial communities from Lord Howe Island, Old Settlement Bay, Australia - Cyphastrea 1 metagenome | ecosystem: Host-associated > Invertebrates > Cnidaria > Coral ...
CCGTTGTGGCGCGAAGCACATTTCGAAGTCAAAATGTACAAAACACACCATGTTCGGACCACTTTTGGAAGTTGAGATGTCGAAAAAGTGCACGCCGTTGTGGCGCGAAGCACATTTCGAAGTCAAAAGTGCAAAAAACTGAGGGTTAGGGAGCACTTTTGGACGTTCAGATGTCGTTTTGTGTGGCAGGCGCAGAGGATTGTGCACCTTGTCAAAAGTGAGCAAAACGTGAGGTTTTGTAGCAGCTAAACTACAACCACCACTACACTACACTCCACTACAACTACAACTGCAACTACAACTCCATTACACTACACTACGCTAATTACATTACACTACACTACACTACACCATACAACACTACACTACACTACACCAACTACATCTACAGCTAAAACTACAACTGCAGCTGCAACTACAACGTACCTACGCTACATTACACCACACTACCACACTAATTACATTACACTACATTACACCACACTACACTACACTAACTACAACTACAGCTACAACTACGACATCTCGTTGTGAATTTCAACTGTCACCCAGTGTGCCCCATTCTAAAAAGGACCTGGGTCCCACCATATGGGTGCACACAAATAGTCACTATAAAATCAGGAAAAAATAGCATGCAAGAAATACGCCTCTATAAAATCAAGAAAAAACAGAGCACCACATAGTTGCAAATGCTTGCTTGTAAAAACCAAATCTCTATAATAGGGACATGGTTAGAGTTGGAACACCTTTTTCCGCTTAGAGTATCTTAAAGTAATCCACCTGGCCCACTATAAAATCAGAATCTATGGGCCCACAAATCAGAACCATGCCAAAAATAGCCTCTCTATAAAATCAGGGTCCTAGGGGGGACCTGAATTGGTCATAAGCCACATGTTGGCTTAGTTACAAATGGTTTACAAATAGCCTTCTATAAACTCAGTGTTTTTTTCGTAGATTTTTGAACACTTTGTGTACACACCTGGGCTGACTAAAATTAACGTTCTAAACGATACTTGGGTATAACCAGTTTACAGAGGAAATGTAAAGGGTATACTGCGACTAAAACTGCAACTACAACTACAACTACACTACATTACACCTCACTACACTACACTAATTACATTACACCTCACTACACTAAACTAATTACATTACACTACGCTACACTACACTGCACTACACTCCACTACGCTACACTCAATTACACTACACTCAATTAAACTACACTACATTACACTACACTTGCAACTACAATTACGCCCTACAACTACAACTACACTACGCAATCACTACGCTATGCGACACTCCACTACGCTACACTACACTACACTCAATTACACTCACTACACCACACTACACTTACAACTACAACTACAACTACACTACATAACACTACACTACATTACACTACACTAATTACATTACACTACACTATAATACACTAATTACTTTACATTACAGTACGCCACACTACACTACACCATACCACACTACACAGCACTAACTGCAACTACAGCTACAACTACAGCTGCAACTACAACGTAACTACAACTACACTACATTACACCATGCTACACCACACTAATTACTACACTACATTACATTACACTGCACTAGACTACACTCCACTACACTACACTACACTCAATTACACTACACTACACTACACAACTACAACTACAACTACACTACACTCCACTACGCTACACTGCACTCAATTACACCACACTACACCTACAACTACAACTACATAACACTACACTACATTACACTACACTAAGTACATTACACTACACTACACTAATTACTTTACAGTACAGTACAGTACAGTACAGTACAGTACACCACACCACACTACACTACACTAACTACAACTACAGCTACAACTACGCTACTTTACACTACACTAGACTACACTACACCACCCTACATTACATTACACGACACCCTCCACCACCACAAATGCATCTACACTACACTAATTACACTACACCACAACTTCAACTCCACGACGCTACAACTACAACTACAGCTGCGCTACAACACACTACATCCAGCAGTTGTGAGTGAGGTGACCGACCAGGTGACCACTGCAACCATTGCAACCACTCCAAAAAAAAATCCAAGCACCTTTTCAGTCCATCAGTGGATTCGCGCTGCCATCCGTGATTCACAACAACCGCACTCTCCTACAGGTTTCCTATTCTGAAACTCCCGCCATCGCCTTGTGCGGTACTACTGGTATAAAATAAAATAATAGCATACAATATATAAATATAGCAGTCTACAAGGGGGAGTATGTCTATGTATGCAGGTAGGCACTGAGTCAATGGGGGGGATAAATAAGAGTCATCAGCTTTGATTCCAATTTTTGTGGAAAGGAAAGGCTTGCTACCTCTGAGACAAAAGTGATGAACATGTCCAAATAAGAAATCGAGGTCAGAATATGTTTCAACAAAAAGTTGCTAGACTCACCGATGTTCCCAAATACATTGAAGATAACAAGCTGGGCGCACCCCAAAATCTAAAATCATTGGTTTCCCTCTGGTTTCAATGAATAACTTGATAACTTGAGGGCCAAATTATGGCGAACCCGCTGATCTCCCATTGCACCTGGCTTTTCTTCCTCTTGGACCTTGGGTGCTGCAATGGAAAATCTTAGGCGGCCCAAACCGGATCGCAAACAACATGTTGTTTTTTTTTGGTTTTGGTACATTGCTTAATATCACCAAATTGATACAGTTGGCTCAGTTTACTTTCACGCAACTCAGGGTCCAGTCCTCAGTTTTTGTCGATGCCACACCCCAAATTGGCGACCCAACAGCTTCGGAGTCAAAAAGGCTCTTTAGGCTTTCAACCTGGAGAGTGATTCAGTCGACAGCACCAGGGTATGATTCAGTATGGGCCTACAGAATTCTACAGAATTGGCGCCCAACATAACACGTTTAACTACATTGTTTCACTCGTTTTTACCGGTGCATTTTTTCTCACTTGAATGGTGAAGAGCATCTAATGATGGTATGATGCATAGCCGCTAGCCATATCCCAAAAAAGATAGAAACGTCGCAGGGGTGATCCGACTAGTCCGACTAGCTCTCAGACTCTAACGGCGCATCGATTTTCACCTTCCAACGCGATCCTACAATGCGCCCAAATTGAGAATATGCACCTTAATTATACGCTACAATATCATTACATTACAGATGCATTATGATTAAGTTGTATATGGCATTAACGTTTCCATTGTTCTGCGGTAGAAACATCTCTAAGATACAAGCCATTCACCTACCATTCCCACCAACATCCTTTTCCAACATCTGTTCCACCATATTTCCCAGCATCTTCTCCCAGTTTCCAGCATCTTTCCATGTTTCACCCACCAGATTTCCCACCATCTTTCAACGGCGCAGCCTTGCGCAACCCGGCGGGCCTCCTCCTTAGTGAAGCCTTCGGAGCCCCGGTAGACGGCCAGGAAGCAGCAGAGCTCTTCGAAGTTCAGCTCGCCGTCCCAGTTTTTATCCACCACTGCCAGCGCCTGCGCTTCGGCGCTTGGAACCATACAGGTGGAAAGGGCCAGCTTTTCTGAACATGTTTCATGATTAGTAGTGGATTTAGAAATTGTAAGATGTTGTAAGTTGTAAAATCTAGAATCTTAAAATCTAGAATCTGTTGATCTAGAATCATCTATAGTCATCTATAGCATTATCATCTATCAACGATGCGTTTTTGTGAATGGATGACTGGATGACCACATATGGCTGGGAGTTTCTGGGGGTGGTGAATTCAGGACCCACGATGCAATAGTAATTTTGAGGATCCCAAACCATCTAAGCTTTTGGGTGCTCGGAGTTTCCAGTTATGTGAACAAAAACATCTAGTGAATCTAGTAAGTCCATGAGACCGGCATCATCTCCATTTAATTAAATCCATTCAATGTGGTAAAGCCAACAATAAACCATCCCCAAAAATCACAATAAATGGGTGGTATAAACCATCCCCCCAAATGGTAGGTTTATGGCATTGGGTTGCCCACAGTAACTGCAAGTTACTTTGAGCATTGCAAGCATGGTTTTTGAAGCAACTTCCTGGAAGAAGGATCATCCAAAATAGGAACCCCAAATAATCCCACCCTTGCCTCTTGCATCATCTGCCGTAAGGTCAACATGCCCAGCCCGGACCTTGTGCCATGCACAAAGGTAGGCATTTTATGGCCATGAGGTTTGAACCCAAGCATGAAAGCACAAAGTGGCAGAGATTGGAAATCTGAGCTGGTTTCCACCCAAATACTCTCAGATTCACTTTATTTAACGAAGCGCTTGAGTCGATTCAATGCACAGAATTATGAGCCGCCTAGCCCATTAAGAACAGAAGGGATCGTATCGATTTGGTAATGGGCCATTTCACCTATGGAATTTCCCAAACGCAAGGAATGCTACTGTCCCAGTTAAAGCAAAACAAGAGACCCTGGACAACGGCAACTAGTTGGAGTACACATTTTGCATCTTGAGGGTATCTGTTTGCACCATTTTCATTGAACCTAGAAATAAGATGACCAGTTCCATCACAAACAAATCATGCGTCCAAACAAATCCACACATTCTTTAGGTGATTCAATCTACAACCAACATGGATGGTCCTCACCTAAAACCTCCAAACACCCACCAACAAAAAAGGTTGGTTGTCGTCATTCGTCTGCTGCGTCGCGTCCCTTTTTTTTGTGCGTTGCCGGCGCCAGTCACTGTTTGATCCTGGAAAATCTCAACTTTGGCCCCTTAGGGTGGGAAGACTTCCAAATTGTTCTGGCAATATGCAAAACTGGTTGGTGGTATACCTACCCCTCTGAAAAATACTAGTCAATTTGCCACTTTGCAGTTGAGTGCTTCGACAGCCGTGCAGAGGACCCGCGATTAGCTAGTCAATGGGAAGGATTATCCCATATATTATGGAAAATAAAAGCCATGTTCCAAACCACCAACCAGAAAATGATCGACATTTGGCAACCGACTTTTTCAAACATTTTTTGCTGGGAGCATTCTATGATACAGAAAGGATCAAAAAGGCTCATCGTGTTTTTCACATGGTTCCCAGGCAGGATTGGGATTGTCAAATTTCGGTAGGGGATGATAGAAGTACGTAGGAACTCAAGAGGCAACTGTGCCAGTTTTAAGCATGCCATGACTATGCTGCTGTGATACCTGCGCCGTGATCACATGGCCATCTGTTCAAGTTGGTATTGGATAACACATTTTGTTCATGGGGATCCATGTAAGCTCATCCCCAGAAAATTCCAACAAATTCACTTAAGATTACTTAAGTACAATAGTCCACCAACATGAAAAAAACAAGTCTACACTAGGGTTTCTATTGGGGGTGTATTTCATAATAGGGGAAACGGATCATGTACATTTCACAATCCCAACGCATAACATACAGATTCACAGATTTCCCCTAAGACCACCTTTGTAACCCATGAACAGCATAGAACTCCAAATATAAATCACACTATTGCAATATTGCCACACGAAAAATGCTTTACCTCGAGTGATCTCCACCTGACTATTATTCTGACAGTCTTGCTGGCATTCTATCTGACATATCTTCTGACCTTCTATCTGGCATTCTATCTGACAAATATTCTGACAGTCTACCTGGCATTCTATAAAACAAGCTGGCATATTGGCGAGGAAGAAGGGCGGAAGGCAGGCTGAAGGAAGTGGGTATGTCTTGTTAAAATCCAGGGAACCTCGCCTGTCAGGTGGGGGATAAGACCTTCATAATATTACCCTGCGATTTTTAAACGTAACCATGGAAACCGTGGACAAAATACGTGATTTTCCATTGCTGTGTAACAAACGCTCATAGTTAGGGTAACTGGTTTTATCCATCCATAACTGTAATCATATGCTGATCAATCCAACAATTAAATATGACATTCCTGAAGGATTCCAGCGCAATAAACCGTATGAAATAAAATCCCACAACTGGTTGGTGGTTTCAACCCCTCTGAAAAATATGAAAGTCAAATGTGGTTATTATTCCCTATATATGGAAAAATAAAACATGTCAGAAGGCGTCTTATCTGCCAAATTTCTCCCCCGATGGCAGATCTCCTTCGTTTCTTCGCCTTGCACGGCTGCGATGCTTTCGCTTCCGGCGTCTGCAGGACGACGGGTTTTTTGCCCCCCAAAGAACCGATGAACATGCCAGGTGAGTCGAAATGAAATCTACATATGGGAATAACATATTGAAGAAAATGTGATTTAGCATCAATCATCATCAATATTGAAACATTAAATTTCCAGTTGCGTGACTGTATGCGAACGGCCAACTGAGCGGTGTAATACGCACATTGGAATACCACAACTATCCACAACTACTTATTGGATCTTATTGGGTCTGATTGTCATCCAGGCTTTCGGCAAACGTGCGGGTGCCCATCCCACATCTTACGCAAACCTGGTTTCCATCCCAAGAACATGCTCGTCATTGGGGGTCATCACCACAAATCTGCTTGAAGCTCACAACAGCACATTGGACACGTACACTAATCACATATTAATCGGCTATGTTCGTATTTTTTGCGGGTGATATGACTATTTGCAATACTGGTGGTTGAACTCCCATCAACGGGTGATGGGTGATGACCCCCAGAATTGGCGGCATAATGTGCCCCATACCCACTTACATGTTCCTCCAGTTATATAACTAAGATAGATCCGCAGTACCCATGAAACTCCACCACGTGTAGATCATGTCCGAACAGTAAACCTCATAAATTTCCTTACAAGGTGGCGCCCCCCCCATTTATGTTTGTTGGTTTGTAATTAGAATACTATTGAATACCATAGGTGTCCTTTTCTATCAATAACCATCAATCATTCCCATGGAATGTTGTATTTCATCAATAATCATCAATCATTAATCATTAATTATAATCATTAATAATCCCCATGTAATCATCCCAACTTTTTCGATGTTTATTGGTAGGTATCCAGCACAGCACCCCTCACCCCCCCTGCCTCCTTGACCTTCGCCAAGCCCATGGCAGCCAGTTGCGTGAGCACTTGGCAGACCTCCTGCCAGCTGCCCTCTGGTATCTCTGCCTGGCGCGAAACCACAAACTGGAGGACATGAAAATTCAGAAGAAAACCCCAAAATCTTATGGTTCAATGGATTGGTTTAAGGGAAAATTTACAGGAAAGCCCCATATTTAATGGGAAAATCTATGGTTTCCTGTAGATTTTCCCTTAAACCAATCCATTGAATGGTGTTCATCATAATCTTCATGAATTTTCCCTGTGAAAGGGCCATTTGGATCCTGGGAAGTATGGGACCCATACTAAAGACACACATGAAGTTGGCTGAACGTCACAATGTAATGTAGTAAACTCAATCCCATGAACTCATGAACTATCCCCAAGTCATCACCATTTTTGTGGGTTGTATATTTGCCGTCCCCAAATGCTAGTTGTTTATTATAGAGTCATAGTTGGAGTGAGGTTTCCCCAATTAGGTGATAATCATTATCAATAATCAATTACTGTCCTTGAGCGATCCCCACCCTGACACACCATTCTGACATAGGTTCTGACATGCCGTCTGGGCGATATGTGGCATACATATATTCTGACATTAGATCTATCATCTGACATGCTATCTGGCATTCTATCTGACATATATTATTCCATTCTATCCGGCATCCATTCTGACATTCTATCCTATCTAGATCTGTCTGGCGTCTTTCCAGGCATTCATTCTGGCATTCTACCTGGCATCTATTCTCACATTCTATATGGCATTCTATCTGGCAATCTATCAGGCATTCTCACTGGCATTCTATCTCACGTTCTGTCTGGCACTCTCTCTGGCATGAGTTCTGGTCCAGCCTGCGCTGGCGATTTGCAGTTCGGGTCCAGGCGCAGTCCACAGCATCCTGGGCTGGTGATTTGGAGTTCGGCACTGCACTGCATCCGGAGCTGGCAAAGGAGATGAAGGAGTTGCACCTTTGTTAAAATTTAGAGACCCTCACCTGGCAGGTGGGGACTTCCTCTCGTGCCTCCTTCAGCAACTCCTGCAATGTCTTTGGCTCAGAGTTGCACAAATACCTCGCCATGGCTGGAGTGGTTGGTGATAGGAAAACAACGGCGGCAAACAAGGGTATATATAATGGATACTAATTAATGGTGAGATGATGGTGACAGAATGGGTTATAATGATTGTAGTATTATATTATAGTGATGAAAATAGAACTTGTATGTTTGATAGATACATATATACACGAAATGAACATAGTTATATGTATATATATATATGTGTACATACAATGTATGTATATATAATATAAGGTCGAGAATCACCAAGTTCGATGGATAGAATGGAATATAAGGGATGATTCAATGGCAGCAAGCTGGTCGACTTCAAACCCTCGGAGACAGCAGTAGATGGCCCATTTATAGCTGATTGACCTACTCAAAATGGTATTTTTTTAATGGCTATGTATATCATTTATCTATAGTTTTCATGGGGGTTATAAACCAACAAACATAACTGGGAGGCACCACCTTGTACTACTTCTTGTTCTTGATCTTTTCTAAGAATGGGTCGCAACAGCCTCTACAACCAACCAGTAGGGCCTTGGGAGGCTGATCCGACCAATTAAATCCCGATTTGATGGGATGTCTTACTGCTAAGCACGGGTCAAACATGACCTTAAAATAGACCAAAATCAGCAGCCCCCTAAAAGTGTTCAAGTTTCTCTCCCACATGACATCATCCGAAATCATCCGAATTCATTCCCAAGATCCCACATGGACAAAAACACCTCAACACCCTACACTCTGGTAAACTAACATAGCAATGGATTATGGTACATTTATAGGGAGTTTTCCCATTAAACATGGTGGATCTTTCCATAGTTTTTTGTATGTTTACCAAAGGGTAAACATCCATTTTCCTATGGTTTTCCTATGATTTTCTCATTTTCCTATGGTTTTCCTATGCTTTTCCAACCAGCTATGTAGGATGATCATCCTACCCCAACATCCCCAACATGGTCATTGCACCTCAAGGCATTTGCCACGGTCCCACTGAGGATCTGCCCAGGGTCGGGCAGCACCTGCCAGACACCATCTAGGCTTGGTTGTGCTGTAGTGAAATATCTCCCGATATTCTATAGTAATCCTAGAAATCCACAAAGATAAGTGAAAAAGTAAGATATCACTCACTATTGTGTGATTTTTACTGTTCTATCTTTCTTAGTGTGGGTTGCTTTACAATGTAGTTTCGGCAAGTTTCAATGGTAATATAAGATATATGTGATGGTAGTATTACATGTTTGGTGCTCTGGGGTTGCAACATGTTACAACATGCTTGGAACCCAGTTCATCCCACCTTTGGACCTTACGGTTACGACCCACGCCTTTGCTGCAGCTGCAGAAGGTTATAGAAGGTTCATCCCCTTTATTTTGATGGAAAAAAGAACAGTGGTTTTTGACTCATCCGAATATTGCAGTGGCTTTGGCTTTAAGAAAGACACCTGATGTCTATGAATAGTTATGGATAGCACATATGTACTTTGAAATGCTTCTGTTGCAATGGGTAAACACATATTATATCAATATATCATACTATATCATCATATATCCCCAAACCGAAAAACACATTACTCACTGTCACCATATGTGACTGATCGCCTCGTCTGCTTCCATTGCCTCTTCCTCCGCCTCCTCATGACCTGTCAATCTTCGGGCATGATCCAGTGAACCCACATAGATTGATGATGTTCCGGAAGGGGAAACCTCTCAAATCTTCAAATACCCAATGTCCTGATGCTCACTTTGGATAGATGGATAGGTAGATAGATAGATGGATCGATCGATAGGTAAATAGGTAGATAAATGGAATCTATATATGCAAAACCAAATGCCTTCGGAGAAACCCTGCTTTTTGAACATTTGGACCATGCCCGACGGATGACACTGGGCAGGCCTTGAGCTGTCGTTTCTGGCGGATAGTTCATCATGTGGTTCTTTCGCGCATTACTCGCACAATGCAGCCTCGGAAGCAGGTGTCAAGGGTGATGCTCTTTCTCTATGATTGTAAGCTTCCGGGGTAATACCAACCTCGGATAAGTGAAACCATGCCAACCCGGAAGCTAGCTCAACATGCACATCCATACAGCAACCCCGACAAAAAAAGAACAACAACAACTATTAACAAAAACACTAATTACTCAATCAGTGACATGTTTTCTCATATGTTTTTCTTCTCCTATCCTGTTTTAAGGGTTGCTTTCCAGGAACATCCTGGCCGCATCTTCATCGACATCCTCCAAGATCGGCTGCAAGGCAACGGCCGAGGCATCCACAAAAACCACGTCGCGCAGCCCAACCAGGCGGACCTCATCCTGGTGTTCATCCAGATTTTGCCCGATTCCTCTCGATAAAAATGATCATTTATCTATCTCTATCTCTATATATATATATATTATAAAATATAATATATAGAATGGAAATTATATATAATGTATAATATATATATATAATTCCATGCAGTTCCCAACGTGGAATTTTCTGAAGTCTCCCAAACCATGATATCATAAGTGATTCCCAGAAAGCGCTCCACGCAGGCCTCTCGCACCTGCGGGGGCATGCGATGTCGCACAAACCTTGGGGCCAAATGCAAAGTTGCCCAAGAAAACTTGAAATTCATCCCATGTTTGGGTAGGACCGGGTAGGACATCAATTTTTGTCCAAAAAATCATGGCAACTCCAGGAGAAACCACCAATCTCAACCAATTTTCCAACCATTTTCCCATGGATTTTCCCATGGATTTTCCAGGCCCAGTGGCTCCATCCCGAGCTCCCCCAAAGCAGCGGCCACAGCTCCGGGGCCCTCAGTGGCGGACTCGGCCTCGACCTGAGGCGATGGCTATGGAACGCCTAAGGCGACCTTAATGGGAAAACCATAGGAAAACCATAGGAAAACCATAGGAAAAATCATGGAAAATGGAGGTTTTACCCTCTGGTAAACATACAAAAAAATATTGAATATCATCAATTTTCAGGAAAAAAAAAAGTATAACTGGGCCATGTTCATTCATTTTCCATAGCGATGTGAAATTACCACAGGGTTTCTCTCGGGGTTCCATTTACCCTTCAAAGACGGTGGACTTGAAGCAGCGATTCGGCAATGACAGAGATCTGAAAAAGCAAACCAAGTTGGTTATACAAACAATACCATCAATATTGATTATACATGATTACAATATAGTTATCCATGTTATATATATATATTATAGAGCTAGCAAAACCATATGCTAGTTGCTATATGCGGTGCCGGACCTCATTCTCCAAGAGCGCCGAGATGGCAATGTGACACTAGGTATCACTAGGTGTCCGCACCGCATCCGCCAAACGTCTGAGTTGTTTTGCCACAGCCGCGCTGGCGCAGTGAGGGGAGGAAGGGAACATCGGAGCAAGATGTCACGGATATGAGATATAACACGTCATCTAAATGTGTGTGTCAAATGTTTTTTTTAACTGATTTCACATACACACACGTCCTTTCAATGCAGCATGTGACTGAAACGTAAGGAGAGAGAGAAAGAGACATAATATATATATAAAATGCATAAATAGGTAAGCATATCTACACACACACACCTATCTATCTATCTATCTATCTATCTATATAGTGTATATGTCTATATGTAAACAGTGTAGCTATTTATATTTATACACATATTCTGTGTACCTCTGTGCTTCCTTGAGTCGTACATCTTGTTGCAGGCACCTCATCTCCTTTTGTGGAGCCTGAAGGGTCAAGGCTTTCCAGGGGAGCGCCCGACGCAGCGTCTCGTCCTCTTCCCACAACTCGGACATGGCCTGACCAAAGGCTAGGCCATTCATTTGGTGCCTAGTGATGAATACATGACCATGGATGACCATGGTAGATTCTGCGGAAGACAATCCACAACTCCAAATGTTCGCGCAAGTGATGTCAGACACAAACACAAAGATATATATATATATATATATATAAAATACAGCCGTACGTAAATTAAGTATATATATATATGTAGATACATAGATAGTTAGATAGATAGATAGATAGATAGATAGATAGATAGACAGACAGATATATAGTCAGATAGATAGATAGATAGATAGATAGATAGACAAATAGATAGTGAGATAGATAGATAGTCAAATAGATTGATAGATTAGATGAGATGAGATGTAATGAGATGCGATGAGATTAGATTAGATTAATTAGATGGATAGATATATGCGTAAATGAAGATGATGATGATGATGATGACGATGATGATGACGATGATGATGAATTTGTTAAGTATCAAATAAATCTAGTGTCCGTTGCAGGACCTTAGCCTCCACCCCAAGGTCCCATCAACGGTGGCACGGCCTCCTCGAAGGTCTTCTGGACCAAGTCATAGAGCGTCTGCCGCTGAAAGGTCGAGATGGTCAAATGAACCGAGGGCGAAGAACTGTCCTGTGGCAAGTGGTGAAAAAAAAACATGAGTAGACGATGATTAACTATGTAACTACTCAAAGGATGCAGCCAGAAATATCTATCTGCCTATTTTACATATATAATTTTATACATATATAATATTATATATATATATCCATATGCATATATACATATAAGGAACAAGTTGTCATCCACTTAGCAATAAGGATGCGCATCCGAATATGCCATGTCGACGCTAAGAAGGAAACCAGGACGCTGTGTTGGAAGCTCAGTTGTCAATAAGTTGTCAATGAGTTAGTTCCCCAGATACTACACTTAAGATATAGGAACGGACCCATTGGGATTCAGACACGTCGGGCAATGTTCAAAATCATGGGATAATGGACAACATGTAATTTGCTGGGTGGTTTCAATCTTAAGAAGCAATAAACACGTCGAAACATGTTTGTCCTCCTGTCCAAAACGATTCATCAACCTGGTAACCGGTCAGCGAATTCCTCCTGATTCAATCATATATCAGGATGTATACCTATTACCATCTGGTTATGACTAACAGTTTGCCATGGTTAAAATCACCTTTTATAATAGGTAAACCATCTATTTCTATGGGCCATCTATACCATGGCTATGTTAGTCACTTCCAGAGGGTATATCTATTATTATCTATTTATATCATTATCTACTAACTTCTGGAAATGGCTGGTGTCCTTGTTCGGCGCGTGGTGTATGATGCCGCGCGGGAAGTACAGCCTTAGCTCTCTGAGAAGGCTTCAGCATGTGAAGTTACCAGGATTCCCCCATGCAAAGCCATTGAATAGTATGGAAGTCAATGTGACAAACAACTGGACCTCGCAATTTTACTTTGATTTGCTTTATATTTTGGAACCTCTATTTACATAGATTCACAGGGTAGTGGATTTATCATTGCTTAGCAACTCGGCGAATGCAAATGTCTCTCTAGGAAATATCATCGCTAGTTCTGTCATGGGAGCAATGCCAAGAAGCAGGTCACCAGCCAACAACTTTGGCCGCATGAACGCTTCGGACAATGACCTGATGAATATAAACCCCACCTACAAGGTGGGGCCCCAGAATAGCGATACTTTGGGCTATAGATAGCTTGCGATACTTATAGCATCGCAAAGCTATAGTTAACGGTGTTTATAAACCAACTTGTAACTAGGGTCCACATTGTACAACATCTTCCAAAGCTGGATGGCATGCCAATTCTACTCGGGCACTAGCCTTATCTTCTCCTATCATGATGTCATGTTTTCCGGCAAATTACAAAGACTTCTCCATTGCCTCACCCACCGTTTTCCGTTTGGTCAATGCTAACAAGGATCAACAATCACCAATTGGCTCATGGTTCATGCTTAATTAACAATGACACAACCTCTTGCTAACATTGATGGAATTGAATAGATTTTCACAAATCCATTAATTAACTTTTTTCAGTCTGACTCATACCCATATCACCCCATCCACTTACCCTCTGGTCATCAAATATAACCTGGCTTCCTTGAAATTCCACAATCTTTAGTTGATGTTCCCAGTTAGAAACCTTTTCTTAGTTCGGGGATTTTCAATTGCCATGCTAGATTGCCATTTCGGGCACAATCAAGAACAAACAAATCGGGCATTCCTTCGAACCATGCCATCCATCATCCATCAAATTTCATCATCCATACCATCCATACGCTCGCCTTTGCCGGTTGCAACCGTCTCCGATTCAAAACTTATCTTCATCGTATGATTGCGCAGTGAAATAGGGGTTTCCATAAATGTAGTACTTCAATGGGGGCTTCCATAAATGTAGGTATCCCAATAGCTGGTTGGTTTATAATTTAAAATGGAAAATCCCAATAGCTTCAATGGATGATACCTGGAAATAGCCACCCCAAAATGAAACGGAAAGCTCCCAATGGATCATCATGGATCACCCCAGTTGGAGAATCTGAACTTCCGCAAGGTCTGGCCCATCCCATATCAGAAATACCATGCATGTTTGCATGGCAAAGATATTCTAAAAAAAAAATCCAGTTCAATCCATTGCAAATCAATGCAACTTATGATGCCAGAACAAAACCAAGAGAAAAGTTTGTGTCATCTCATTTCTGAAGATTTGTTTTGCAAATGGGCTCATCAATCCCAATCCTTTCATCCCTCAAGGTTGCCATGTGTTGCCAAAAAATAAACCGTTGATTTGTTCAAAATTATTAACAGCTGATGAAGTTGATGATCTTGATTCTTCATCCTTTCCTCCTTAAAATTGCCGCCAACCCGTACTCTTGTGGTTCTCAACATGCAGCAAAATCCCATGCTTCATGTGGGTATGTCTGAGAATGGAGTATACCATATACCCGTACACCACCATATACCATTCAAAGAAAACATGTTTGATCGGGAGCATGGTGATAAGCCATGGCCCTTGTTTTTTCCCTAAAAAATCAGGCAAAACCATACACATATTATATGGTTTATGGTCATCCATCCAATAACCGGAATCCTTACAGTCGGTGTGTATGTGTTTTATAAATAAATAAATATATATATATATATACATACAGATACATATATGTATATGTAAATCCCCATGACAAATAGAGTTGTTTCTTCTCATCCCCAAATATGGGTGCATAATCTATAACTTGACCATGGCACAAAAATCCTTCCCCCCTTTAGAACATTTAGAACCGCCATAGGTTGGTACCCCCCTCGCCAGGCGTCTCTGGGTCCAAATCGCCACTGCTGTAGCGCGGCAGGGTCTGCTGCTCCGGCGCCAAGGGGGAGCTGGTCATGTGCCGGTGCAAGGTCCAGGCTTTGGAACCGCCCAGCCTGGGCTTTGAAAATGTCGATTTTCATCTGGTTGGTGGATGATAAGAAATGGTAAACCATCATAATATGTGCTTAATATACTGTTAATATTATATGGATAATATATGGTTATTATATGGTTAACGATGGTTAATAGTAATCTGGTTGGTGGTGCAAAAACCATCTTGAAAAATATGAGTTTGTTAATGGGAAGGATTATCCCATGCATTATGGAAATTAAAAAAATGTTTGAAACCACCAACCAGTCATGGAATTTCTCCATGATTCATGGGGATCTTGGATGGGATTTCGATATGTTGCTGTATGTCCCATAGTGTTTTTGATGTGCGCCTCTCTCGTAAAACATGGGGATTCAGCCAATTGCGCAGCACATGGTCTTCAATATGGCTTCCCCGTTACATATAGATGATAATGATGATGTATGGATTCTATTTTAGTCGAATGTTATGTACTTTTAGATACTTTATATAAGTACATATTCTTTTTGGATGGTGTTACTTATCCTGGCTCCCTGTTGATTTATAACTACCTTATTTAACTATATCATAACTCGTGGGTTTACGGTGGATATTAATCAAACTATAGTTTGATAAGTTATGCACTAGCACATCTCACTGGGGGGAAGCGCAGGGGAATGATGGGCTTCTAAAGGTGACCGAAGAAATAGCTGCTGCTTCACCATCAGAACTGGTGGTTTATAAAGTTACACCTAAATTGCATGATCACGATGATTCAACGGGGAACATAAGGATACTTATCGTTTATGTTTCGAATGGTTTTGGAATGCTTTAGTCTGATTGACCATGAGAAACATGTTTTTAGAAAGGCAAATCTTAGTCATCCATGATTGGGGTCACAGACCTGGCATCTTTCATGGGAAAGTTTGGACATGTTGGTCTGAAACATGAATCGTCATGACAATTACCCTCTGGTAATTTAACATAGCTATTATTGAAAATGGCTATATATTTATAGTGGATTTTCCCATTAAAAATGGTGATTTTCCATAGTTATGTTAGTTTACCAGAGGGTATCAAAGGACACTGGTGGGAAACTAGCCCTTTTCTTTAGATTCTTTAGGAAGTTGGCAAGTTTTGGCGAGGAAAACTGAAAACCAATCTGCTTAATTTCGTTCTAAAAGCCAACGAACAACACACCGCTCGAAAATCATATTGGAACATCACCGAGAGGAATAGACGACTACACATAACATCACAAAACTACACTCTGGTTCGACTGGGGCGGAAAAACGACCCGTCATTGCACATATATGTGATCAATGTCACCATCTTCAAACATCCTGAGCCGAAATGGTGGCCGAAATGGTGGCCGAAATGGTGGATTTGACACAGAAATCCATTCTGCTATCCAGGCTGGACAGTTCACCTTCAAAGACAACCCTGTAATAAAGCAAGAAAGGAAGGGAAAGCATTTGGTTCAAAGGTGTCATGAACCCGTGCTGGCTCTAAATTGAATTTCTGCAAAGTAAATGGACCAAAGAACATCCAATAACCATCATTATCCATCATTTTCATTCATTATCCATATCATATATCCATCATTATCCATCTATATCATATATCCTATATATATAGCTTCTGATGTTCGTTGATTCACAGGCTCACAGTGGTGTAGAACCACCAAGTAGCTGGAGGACAAACACATCCACATCATCCCAATGAGGTGCCAAGCCTGGCGCCATCCACGGCATCCATAGCCCCAAAATGGTGATTTTCCATAGTTATGTTAGTTTACCAAAAAGTATCCAAAATTTCTATTCTTTAGATATTCTTTAGATATTGAAACTGATTGAATATGAATTGAATCAAGCCAAACTCTGCGCCACCGTTCTAGCTTTCTGTCAAGTCACCAAAGATCCAAACGGGCGACAGCTTTCGAAAAGCCCCGGCCTTGTGCACCCCCTGGGGTGAGATATGCATTGACCCCCACCAAGCATCCAAACTGCGACTCCAGAGTGGCTACCAGGGTGCTGAGCGCATCATGCCTTCGATCATCCAACTGGTCAGTCAACAGTTTGCGAACTGGAAAATCACCATTTTTGATAGGTAGATCATCCAACTTTTGATAGGATCTAAATGGGCCATATTGGGCCATCTATCCCATAGCTATGGTAGCTATGTGAAATTGCCGAGTTGTCCATCTATCCCACATAGCTATGTGCTTCGAGCTTATAAGGCGAGCTCCAGAGGAGAACTGCCGGAAAAATGAAGACCTGACATCCTGAAATGGGTGTGGGTCAACATTTGCACCCAAAAACCAAACGTTTTGTTCATTGTCAGTAATGGGGGGGTAAAACAATAACCCATAGGATCCATGTATGGTATATATGCTAACATTATGTAACATTTACCATCAATATACCCCCAATGTTAGCATATATACCATACATGGATCCTATGGGTAATAAACCACCCAATTGGGAATGGTAACCATACCACCTATAAAAATTGTGATGGCTGGGGGATGGTTTATTATTGTTTTACCCACAGTATTCATGATCTATTTTCGCACCTATAGTTTTGAACCGGCAGATCCACAAGCAAATATGATTACGCTATCTTGTCATCCGATGGAGCATGGGGTCTCGTGACTCATGACCGCTCTTTGACATCCTGTAATGTATCCCACAGTGAAATCCCCAAATTGCCGTGCAATAGTTCTCGCCCGAGATGAATCATCTTTTGAACTTTCGAACTGTACAATCATTATTTTTGGACTTGTTGTTTTTTTGTTCAACTTGCCGAAAACCTGCCATCAAGGCGCTCATGCTGTGGTTGCAGCCACTGGATACTCCAGCCTACAGCGGGCAGGTCTTCACTGCATATGGGATGATATGAGTTGATGATTCAGGAAAACCTCCAGGAAACAGTGGTTTAAACATCCCCAGCTGTTGGTAATGTATCCGTCATATCCATCTGTATCCTCTTTTTGTTTCAAATAGAGGCTTGAAATTGAGAACAAAAGAATATGTGGGGATAGCAAATAGCATCCATTCGATATAGCACATAAATGACCGGTATATAACTGGGGTATGACATGGCAAATTGCACATGATTACCAACGGTTTTTTGAAAAGAGACCCACCTCCAAGTGCCAGACCCACGAAAACCCTCCGGCAAACTAGCATTGCCATGGAAACCTCAATGGGTAAATCATCCATATTCATGGTTCATCAATACCATAGCAGCTAAACTCTTATATAGTTTACTGAGTTACGTACGGAGGGTATCCTCAAATCATTCACCATTATTAACGATGATTAACCCATATTACCATCTGGTTATGACAAAGATCCACCATTTTTAAGAACGGTAAACCATCTATTTCTATGGGCCATCGAAAAACCATGGCGAACTGTTAAATAACCAGAGGGCAACCCATATTAACCCATATTAACCCATACTAAACCCATATTAACCCAGGCTTTCTGCCAGCGCCTTCATTGAAGAGTCGTTTCACCTCCTCAATGCTGCTGGGCGGAGGTGGGGTCTCCTGGCTCACGTCGCCCCTTAAGAAATGCCAGGTAGCTCAACCTAAAAATATCAAGTGACCAAACCATAGCTTAACATATGTGGAAAAAGAGGACTTAATTAATGCTACTTATATTCATGTGGAGTCTTGAGTAGCTTTTTGTTGAGACAAATCAAAGTAACATAATTTGAAAGCACCAACCAAATAAGCATCTGGCAAAGCGACATATGTTTCACATCAGTCTGACCGAGGTTAGTAGAGGTAGCTCAAGCTCCGCCACATGAATCCTGTTCCGAATCCCATCATGATAAGCTGTTTGCCGAACTGAGGAGCTATGCTGAAAACTCTGCGTAGGATATCTCCAGACAAATCCCTCTGAGTCTTGGAAAAAAAACGCAAGGCGATGTTATGCCAAACTCATCATTTCCCACCGAATAGAAGGATCTTTCAGGACGTTTTATGGCACAATGGCAATGTTCATCGAAGTTTCGCTCCTTGGTGCGGCCATCGATGCAGCGGAACATATTGATGCGGTAGAGTGGCACGATGCCATCCTCCATCAACTTGAAGAGTCTGGCCCCATAGGTGGACGCCCCCGAAGTGCAAGGGTTTATTGACCCATCAACCATCACAAAGGAAGAATTTATTAACCAACTATCATCTGGTACTAACATAGCCATGGTTAAAATCACTCATGTTTAATAGGTAAACCATCTATAAATGAACCATTTTCCATGGTTATGTTAAATAACCAGAGGCTATCATTTTGGGGGATCATCAAAATGGAGAGTGGCTGGGGCTCAATACCCGTAGATCCCAGCAGTCCAGGGCAACCTTTCCATTGCTGTTTCGTTCTGCGGCAAAAACACATTCCAAAAATGTTCCTCAGTGAGATTCGACTAGGACGAATCGAGTATGTCCAAATGAAATTCTATACTACTGTAGTTTGGGATGCCGCCATTTCATGAACTCATGCACTCTTGATCACATATCTTTCAGTTTCACAAAAATGTTGTGGTCCAAAACTGGTATATGTAAATTCATGATATACGAACCCAACATCTGTGTTAGATGATAGCCATATATATAGCCCAACATGGCCGGCAGCCTGCGGGCTCCAACATGTTGATAGTTCAATTTTCAATGTGCAAAACATGTCAACAAATGTTGTCGTTTAAGATTTATAGACCTGGAGATGACAAAGAGTACTGTGTCTATCTCCTTATTGTGAAAAAATCTATGTAGCACGTCTTGTGCTATCGTGTGCTCAAACGATAGACAGATCAAAGTGCCAAGGTGCAACGCAATCAGCACATGGCTATTTTCCGCAGCATCGGAAAAGCGTAATCGGCTAAGGCTAAAAACAAGGCTC
>Ga0126342_10006917_pt1 | contig 20196 bp, 13 predicted proteins | sample Cyp1metagenome_FD_92528 | JGI IMG/M metagenome (GOLD analysis project Ga0126342, IMG submission 92528) | Coral microbial communities from Lord Howe Island, Old Settlement Bay, Australia - Cyphastrea 1 metagenome | ecosystem: Host-associated > Invertebrates > Cnidaria > Coral ...
CATGTCACACACAGGGAAACAGGTTGGGAAAACAGTGGGTCCAAAGAGACAGGTCTGGAGTACGATGGATTCATAGTATATGTACATTTTCTGAATTTGGGTAACTTGGAGCTAGAAATATATTTGAATTACTGAAAAAATGCTATACCATATATAAATATTAATGATGATATTGAATATATTGATATTGTATATATATATATATTACTACATATTACTATTGATAAATCTGAATATATACTGTATCCAAATGTAGAATCGGTGGACATTTCAATCGATACCTTTTGGTCATCTCACAGTTTGTGATGGGAAAATAGCCCCACTTTTTCCATGTAGATCAACGAACTAAATGTGACCATAGTTCAATAGCTATGTTAAATTACCACAGAGCAAATCTGAATACATTATTAACCATTATAAATTATATACATATGTATATATATATATATCAATCTGGATATATTATTCATCATATATATATATGGATAATTACTAGTCTAAATCTAATCTGAATCATATGTATATATATATATAACCGTAATTCTGGATTATCTGAATCAGCTATTGGGGATTACTATGACAATAGTAGGGTTTACCACATTAGATCTGCACAACTGGATACGGGTTGCCATGGTTTACCATAAGTTCTTTGAGATTCTTTGTATTGTTTATCACATATTGGGTTGATGTTGATATTCATTGACATTATGATTCATTGTGACCATTATCATTAGCATGTGGGGTTTACCATCTATTGTAATTGTTTGGGATAACTCTATGGGATATTTCCCCTTGCTAACCATTGTTCCAGTGACGTCACAGTGAGGTCACTATGATTCAACCAGATGAAATATAGGTTGTTTGTGATTGTGATTACCCATAAGTCCCCCTCATCCACTTCTACAATCCCTATTAAAATTGGAAAATCACCATTTTTAATTGGAATACTCACTATAAATGAGCCATGGATACAATGGTTTTTTGTATGTTTACCAAGCCGGGTACCCCGAAAATTGGGAGACAAAATTGGTTCATACTAGAAATGACCAGTGTTTTTTTCTCATGGGAACCAACATGAGGATTTAAGCCATGCCATGAATAATGGATACGGCTATGGCCTGAAAATGGGAGACTTTACCGCCAAGTTATGATCAGCAACAAAAACTGAGAACACGATTTTTGAACCATGGCATTGTGGGGTACCAACAAACATATAGCTAATATATGGTTAATATATGGTTAATATAATAATCTATTATATATATATATATTGAATATACTGGTTGGTGGTTGAGCCTACTACCCCTCTGAAAAATGATGGAGTTCGGACCAGTTGGGATGATGAAATTCCCAACTGAATGGAAAAATAAAACATGTTCCAAACCACCAACCAGTTCAGCATAGGCTGATATTGGCTGATATAAATCCTACAAGTGGATAAGTGAGACTTAGTCTATCGCTACTGACAGTGATTCTTCGGTTTTGGGAGTCCCAACTGCTGCTTTTGCAGTGAAACCAGCGAACTTCTGCAACGCTGAAACCTTCTAACAGAACCGCAACCTTTTACCACCAGCGGGCTTGGCACCTGAAATGGAAGCGTCAACTTTATAAAGTGCCAGTAAATACTTTGTGGTAACCAATATTAACCACAATTCATTTTGTGACTGAGCAATATTACCCGGTATTAACCAGTTTTAATCAGCATTAAACATATATATGTTAATCATTATTCACTTTTATACCCACCCACCCCATGTGGATAGTACTTTATGATTATAAATTATCATCCCATTTATGGGCCAGAAAAGAATAAATCATTAAATCATTATATAATCATATATTTAATCATGTATCCAATTCATCAATTCAAGATAAGACGAGCACTGGACTAGCATTACCATCCGCTAATCAAACATGGCACAACAAAAAATCCACCACTTAGTTCCATTGATTTTCCCATCAAAACGTCGATTCATCGGATTTCCCAGGTTTGATGAAACCAGAGATCCCAATGATTTTCCCTTTTGATGACCGGAAAAAAATCACAGTTCGACCCTGCCATGACTTGGGGGTTTTCGAAGAGTTTTCGAAGATTCGTGAAACCACCAAAAGTTGGTGATGTTCAGGGTCGAACTCTTGATGTACCAGAGGGTATATCGCATATTAATCGCCTTTATCCGCATGCCATGTTTGGACATGCTATTCACGCCTGGGAAGACAAGTCTTCCACCTCCTTCTCTTTGGAGGCCTGAAAAAATGATCGGCAGATTTTGACGCAACCACAGGGATATCATGAGATAATAAACTGTAATAATATATACGGTTAAAAAAAAATGGTGAATAATATGGTGAATAATGGGTTAACAACGGGGTAATAATGGTTAATACTTGGATTTTGTGGCTATGATATGAGATTTGACTGAGGTGCAAGGGGATGTTTAACTATTGGTAACTATGAAACACTGTAAATTTTCTAATGAAATTGATTGTAATGGGATGCTTACCATCTACCAACTGGTGCAGTATTTCGCAACCATCCATAGGATAACTCTATTTCATGGGGAATTTTACTGGTATGATCTGGGCAATTTCGATACGTGGCTGATGTTGAACGAAAACACACTGGCAAACATGGGGTGTTTCGGGTATGTGCACCTGTTTAAGCAACCAACATCGGGGAGATGATGGGATAACTGAGATGTCAGTTCAACCTGGAAAATCACCATGGGCTACTGCTTTGCTTAATGGGGTTCCATGGGGTTTCATTAACAACTCATGGATAGTTGTAACAATCCCATAGATTCTGGGGTGTCGTGCACCCACGAGGTCCAGAGCCGGGGGTTCCCAAGCTCCCACGGTCGAGAATTGCCTCCAAGCCACCTGTAATCATCAACCAACTTCTGTTCAATGATTTTTCAGCTATTGTAATATCTATACTTGTCACGGCTGGACACGGGATTGACATCTACCCTCCGGTAATCAAACATTCCGATTGAAAATCTCCCATTGATATGATGTTTCCAATCATAACCTCTTTGTTTAGGGCCTAGGGGATGTCCAATTGCCATGTTTGATGGCCGTACTAAGATCTTTCTCAAAGCAAAGCAACACCTCCAAATCATCCAAGAAACATAGGCTAATTTGCAAGACGCAAAAGCATGAAACCATCACGTTTTCATCTTTCACCATCCAATCTCTGCAAACCTTTCCCTTTCAAACAATCTCAACAAACATCCAATTTCACCTTCATAAAGCCTCTCAAACCATGGTGAAGCAACTTACAATCATATCAAACACGTTCAGCATGGTCAATCTTTGGTAGTCAACGGAAAAAAAAATCGTTTGCTGGTCATGATGATTTTCCAATTTTCAAGTATAGCAAGAAACATAAGAAACTAAGGATTACCCTCTGGTAAACGTTTACATAACGAACTGGAAAATCACCATGCTATTAATAGGACAATCCACTATTTCTATGGTCATTTTCAATAGCTATTTTGACATAACCAGAGGGTAGTTTATAGCAAACAACTAAAGGACGACCCCGACCGACCCACCTTCAGTGCCGTCTCTTCTGCATGCTCGGATCTCCACTGTTCCAAAGTCCTGAAAGGGCGAGGAAAACCACCGTGAACCAATTGGGGCTTGCCCTAGGTAAACATCGAAAAAATGTGGGAAAACCTATGGAAAACACCCATGGTTCCCTAGGAAAATGATCTGCAGATGGTGGGTAAACTCCGATTCCCAGGGATTGTTTTTTCCCGCTCAATGCCGCATCAATTCCCTCGCTATTTGCAGCATGTTAAGCCTCGAAGCTGCCATTTGGACAGTGTTTGTAACATTTTGGAACCACTTCTACGGTAATTGCAGCATTTTGGAGCTAGAAACTCTTATTTCGGAGATTTTTGGAGCTAGCAGCAATCTAGGGTTGGTTCAGCTAGAAGTGTTGTTGGGGCTGCTGTGGTGTGTGCTTGGGGTTGGTTAAAGGTATCGGTATCGTGGGTTGGGTTAGTTATTCCAGGTCGGTTTAAAGTTGGTTTATAAATAGTGTTTGTGTAGCACTTGTTTGGCATGAATTTGGTGTTGGTGCAATATGTTGTTTACGGGAAATTTGCGGTTTAGCTCGGAGTCCGCTTAGTTTTAGGGCTGGTTCAAATAGCATGGTGTCAGGGCTGCTGTAGGATTTGTATGGGTTTGTTTCGGCTTGGGTGAAAGTATTTTGGAATGTTTTTTTCTTTTAAGATATGTTCAGGGTTGGTTTACGTTTGGTGAAAGGTTTTGTTTAGATTTGGTTTAGGGTTGTGTTCCAAGGCCGCTTTGAAATTGTAGCTAAACTTGATTTAGGGTTTAGTTTGGGTGGGTTTAGTGTTTGCTCAAGGTTTACTCTGGATTTATTTAATGTTGGCGTAATGCTTATTTAATATTTTTTCGGGTGTTATTTTTGGCGTGCTTAGTGTTTGGTTTAAGATGTGTTTAAATTTTCTTTCGGTTTGGTTTAGGGTTGATTCAGGGTTGGGTCAGTGGTTTATTGCTGGTTGGCTGAAGGTTGGTGCAAAGTTTTATCTAAAATCGGTTCAGGATTTGATTCGGAATTTGTCGAAAATTCATTTGTCTTGTAGGTTTGGATTTGGGTCTGTTTTGGGTTACCCCTTTATTTGGCATCCGTTTCAGGGTTTATTTGAGGTTGGTTGAAAATTTAAATTTGGCTTCAGGTTTGACGTTCGAGAGCAGGTTGCAAAACCGCTAGCAGGGCTCGGCTCGTTTGTTTTCTTTTACCCGTCCACCACATGCCAACAAGTCTGGAGCTATAGATACTCTTCACCTAGCTCAAATTTTCCTTGCCGCGAAGTCTCTTCGCTGGGATCAGCTTGTCCAAGGATTCAGCGCTGACGCGCGTCTTGCTGGGCGGCTTGTAGATCAACAGCTCGGTGTCGGGCTCCAAAGGTGCAATGTTCCGCATATAGGGAATCTTGATGCCCTCGAGCAATCCATCTTTGTTCTTGGCAGGCACAATCTCCACGTTGGCCATGGCTGCATCGGCCACCGAAGCCACGTGCCAGAATGGCACGGTGATGCCAGTGCTCTGGCGCAGGTAGAACTCCATGCCACCCACTGTGGTCACCAGAACTGCCCCATCACCTCCCTTGCCGGCATCAACCCGGTTAGTGAAGGGAAACGTGCAGTTTCCTTCGTAAAGGTTTCAATATGTTTTTAATATATATATATATATATATGACTATATATGTACATATATATATATATATACATGGATAGTTTTCTTTGGGGTTGGATTAAGGTTGTTTTAATAATCGGTTAAGGTTGGTTTAGGGTTGAATTGGGGTTGGTTTAAGGATTGATTAGAGCTGGTTTGGGGACTATGGAATTTTGGTTTAAAATTTTATGGAATGTTGCTCGGAAATTTATTTGAGGTTGTTGAGGGTGTTGTTAAAGTTGGCTCAATGGCTAATTCAAGTTGGTTTAGGGTCGATGTAGTGCCGGTGCACTTTATGTTTTAAATTGGTTTACGGTTCGGTTTCGAATTGGTCTGGGGCTGGTTAGAGATCTATTTAGGGTTGACTTGTGGTTTATTGAGGATTGGTTCAAGGTTTAATGAAAGTTTATTTGAGGGTGGTTTCAGGTGGTATTTCAAAATTGTTGGTGCTTATTTCAGGTGGTATTTCAAAATTCAGGTGGTTTTGTTTTATTGAAAGTTGGTTTATGGTTCTTTCGAAGGGTTGGCTCGAAGGTTTATCTACATTGGCTCAAAACTTTACTTATGGTGGCTGGCTGGCTGGCTTGCTTGCTTGTTTGCTTGCTTGCTGCCTTGCTCGGTTGCTCAGTTGCTTGCTTGCTTCCTTGCCTGGCTTGCTTGCTTGCTTGCTGGCTGGCTTGCTTGCTTGCTTGCTTGGCCTGCCTGCCTGCCTGCCTGGCTTGGTTGCTTGCTTGCTTGCTTGCTTGCCGCTTGCCTGCTGGCTTCATTGTGAAAGGATGATCGGGGAAGAAAAAAAACGGGGAAGGGGAAAAAAAAAAACAAGAAAAATAGTGCGCCTTAGTTTAAAGGATGGTATTTCTTCGGATTGTAGGGAGGAAGCATCAGCAAATGGGATTTAACATGGGATGAATGTGGTATGGTCATCCATTCTTCTTTCCTGCTGTGGGTCAGCTGTTTTTTTAAGTCTCAATTTATTGTCTAGAACGTCATCATCTATATACATATCCGAAGTGTCCAAGACAAGAAATCACTGATATGTATATATATATATATATACATATATATATATAGATGAATGTGGGGTTCTTAGACATATCTAATCTGGGCAAATTATAATAATTCACACACCTGAAATAAGGCCATTTTGGGATGATTCCCCTTATTAACCATGATTCCCAGTGAGGTCGCAGTGAGGTCGTTATAATTTACCCAGATCTAATGAATGTGTATTATCAGAAATGTCTATCACCTTCTTAGAACATATCTGAAGTGAAAAGCTTGGCTCACCCCATCGGCAAGGCTCTTGGCTTCACCAATCTGGGAATCTGGGAACAGACCTCCATGATATCTGCATGATATGATTGTTTAATATTGATATGGGTATGTCTGAAAATGGGGTATATCCCCAATGAAATAGCCATTTAGTAGGGATAATGATCAGCAAAACCATTGGGTGTAGGGGTACACTATTTTCAGACAAACCCATATATATATATAGATAGATATATCAATATGTCCAGTCTACCTGTAACCAGAACTGAAGTTTCAAACAGTGGAAGTGGGGATCAGAAGTTGTCATTTTTGGGCGTCAAATTTTATCTATGATGGGGATCAGAAGTTGTCATTTGATGCAAAACACATGACTGGCGACTCCTCACTTGAGATGATAATCCCTCTGGTAATTTAACATAGCTATTGCAAAAGGTAAGTTATACTGGAATTACCCATTAAAGTTTTTGTGCTTTTCCACAGTTATGTTACGTAGTTTACCAGAGGGTATATAAACTGGTGATGGGGTACCACGGGTACCATGTCTTTGGGAACTCCCCCAGTGTTTTTCCATTCAAACCATCGAAGAGTCGCATTGGGCATCATCATTTCAACTAGTTGCTCAATATTCTCCGACCAAAAAAAGAAAACACGCACTTAAAATCAAACCAACAGTAACTATCATGGTATATCCCATTCAAAATCCCATTCAAAATCCCATGAAAACCACTATAATTGATACTTCAACCCCAAATAAACCCGTCATATGCTTGGGAACTCCAGGGTCGTAGCTTCAACTGGCTACCCTTTACTTGGGAATATGCAATCCCCACGGCTCGAAAACAGCAACAGCTTCACCACTGGCAGACCACTATTCTTACAATGTGGGACCCCCAAACAACTATGGTTTGTGATAACTCCAATAACTATGGTTTATAACTCCAATAACTCCAATAACTATGGTTTATAACTATTGCTAAGTTGGTGCAAATAACTCCAATAACTATATGGTTTGTGATACGCAAATAACATCTTATAACTGTAGTTCATGGGGGCTTAGAACTGGGGGGGGGGGCATTGTAGTAGGAAAATGATTCGATGGATGGGTCATCTTTACCATAGCTAACCAACAAATTACTGGAGGGTATAGATCATCATTCCCCCCACTAATCCCACTATACCCCCATTGCATCCCATTATACCACCATTTGTCAAATTGAAAATCAGCATTCTCAGTACGAAAAACATCTATACATGATATGGTCATCTATACCATAGCTTTGTAACAAATCAAGAAATGACTGCAGTGTACCCCAGATTTCGACGAAACCAAAGAAAGTCCAAGGCTCAGTTGCAGCTCAGTTTTCTCCTCTGCAGCTGTTGCAGCTCTGCTTTCAGCAGTCCTCAGATGGCCTAGTCTCCACCTTATTTGAGAGTGCTCCTCATCGTTACCCTCTGGTAATTTAACATAGCTATTGAAAATGGCCATTTATAGTGGATTTTCCCATTAAAAATGGTGATTTTCCATAGCTATGTTAGTTTACCAGAGGGTACTTGACCCTGCATCTAATCATGGTTGATACTGGTCAAGAATGGTTGGACATGATTTGTCAATACTTATGAGATGAATGGATTCATCGTGGTTGATCATGATTCATGATTTCATCCCTTCCCCCTGATGTTAAATACCACCCACAAACGAAAACATCCCACAATTCGAAGTCGATTCCGATGGGTAGAAATCAATCCCGGATTGATATGGATTGATGACCATCAACCAATATTGGAAAATAGGCAATATGTTGACCATCGAACATATGCCACTTGAAGCATTGTCACATGAATATGTTATATACAAACATAATGTAATTATATCATATTATATTATATTATATTATACTATATTATATTATATCATATCATATCATATCATATCATATATATATATATATTATCATATAGATTATATGTAATAATAATATATATATATATATATCACATATATATATATATCATAAGATATTATATATATATATATATATTTCACCAGATCGAACAGTTGAGTCACGGTATCCATGTTTGTATCAGGTTATTTGAAGCAACAACCCCGGCTGCCAAGTCACTCCATGGCCTCTTGATGTTCAGAGCGCAAGTCGTTGATTTTCCTGGGACAGATCGACAGATCTTCAAGGTGGATACCCTCTGGTAAACATACAAAAAGCTATTGAAAATGGCCCATTTATAGTTGATTTACCCATTAAAAATGGTGATTTTCAATAGCTATGTTAAATTACCAGAGGATAAGTATAAACCATTCCCAGGAAAATGGGTGGTTTATGACATTGTTTTGCCCAGATTTTTTTTCGCCAAATCCCATTAAAATATATTAACATCACCATTTTCGTTGGTTAAAATCCCATTAAACCACCGATAAATCGATAATTCTATACATAAAAAACATACCCATTCCACTGGATTTAAGGCATCTACAGGACATCACTATGGAGCATTTTTCAATAATCCCGATATAGTTGGGGTACGATTCAAACAACGAACAGTGGTTCCACAACGAACAACTTACTTGTGTTAAACGTAGGGAATGAGGGAATGATCCACTGGCCAACTATGAATAATCATCCCAGCAACCCCCCAGCAACCCATCCATTCCCGACGTTTAGCACCAGTAAGACAACCTTCATCGGACTCTATATACATACCAGCATTTACCCCGGCAATGACCCATGTCTACGGTCCATGGTTTTCATCTATGGGAATTCATGAGGGGAGAAATCTACAAGAAACTCATGGACACACCATGTTTCTTGTTCTTACCTTGCTAACAAAGAGTCAAAAAGACAGATTTTGGCATATGTTGGCGATGTTTCCCTAGCCATTGGAAATTCTTGGGAGCCAAATCCGAAAAGCCCCGTTGGTTAAAATCTATCTCCTTAAAGAAGAATTCAAATTCACACGGGTTTGTTCTCCAAGTTGTTTTATCTTGATTTTCACTTGGGTTTCCTCACAAATTCACGACTGGTCTTTCATGCCCTCAGCCATGGTTGATACTCATACAATTGGCATGACGAACGGAATTGATACAACCATTACTTCAGGGGTGTGGTCGTGAGAGGTTGCAATTGTACATCCAGACCGGGTAAAGAGCCTCTAGGCTTCTGCTAGTCTCACATTGAAGTTCCTGGGGGTTCCATGGCTTTCCAAAGAGTCTCTGGCACAAAGTAATCGTCCAGAAGATGCTTAAAATCAATACCCCCAGCCCAAATGGAAGCAGTGACATAACTATTAGCTAATATACTATATGATATACATATGATATATCACCTATACTATAGTTTATGGAAGCAGTGCAATATCATGATATAATAGACTCCTGTTCCCTGGCAATTTCGACCTCCTGTCACAGTCTGGCTCCAGTGTGCACTCGAGCTCATGTTCTCCCAACGTCTCAGCGTTACGTGGCGTCGTCAACACGCTTGGCTTTGCTCACGCGTTGCAAATTTCCCACCACAGCCCACTCTTTCACGTGTCAAACATGGCCGAAATGAGATCCTTTGTGCAACTTGCCCTCGTAGTATTGACTGCTGTAAGCAACCGTTGAAGGTTATCCTCGGATTCGTGAATGTAACTCACCGCAAACACTTGTACGAAACCCGGATGTCCCAGAATTTCTTGTGCCGGCCCCCAATGCTGCTTGAAGCATGTTTAAATCTCATTTGTTTGTCTGTTGAACCCTTTTCTTGTTTGTTAAAATTTGGTTTCGATTCTCTTAGGCCTTAGGCTTGAAATCAAAAACATCCCCTGTTTTCCCAGAGAAAAACAAGACATTGTTGGTTCATCACGTCCAGCCCTGAAATATGTGTCTTACCACTTAAACAACAAATGGTTTTGTCTTAAGATAATGGAAGCCTGGGCCCTAATTTTGCTACATCTAAGATACTCATGCTTTCCCAAATATCACATACAAGCGATCTTCACATACGTACACACATAGAAATCTATCAGTTCATTTAGTAAAGTCATTTTTTTCCGGTTGGTTAACTCCTGTGTTAAAGAAAAAAACATGTAAAATAATTGAAACATCCCATGTTAAAATACATTGTTTGATGGTAAAACCAATACAGTAATTGGAGTTTTCATCGGGTGTCAATTTTAAGATAAATTCCCCAGTATTAAAATATAAAAAGATAAAATGGACCATTAAAATACGAATTCCACCATTTCTCGATCATTCATATCATCATTAAAATCCCATTAATCATAATTAAGTGTGGTTCATTTTAAGATCATGAAAACATCTCACCATTTCCCATGGCCAATAGGAAAGATACCTTACAAAAAATCAAAAACTCTTTAGCTGGTGAACGGACTAACTTTAGCCGTTGATAGCCAGAGATTAAAGTCATGTGGGTAAAACAATAACTGGTTGGTGGTATATCTAACCCTCTGAAAAATATGAGTTCGTCAGTTGGGGTTATGAAATTCCCAACTGAATGGAAAAATAAAATTCATGTTCCAAACCACCAACCAGATAATAAACCACCCATGATTGGGAATGGTAACCATACCGCCTATAGAAATGGTGATGACTGGGGGACGTTTTTTTTTAGCAACATTACTAGAGAAAGTACTACCCTCTGGTAAACTAACATAACTATGGAAAATCACATTTGTTAGTGGGTAAATCAACTATTTCTATGGCCATGGCTTCCATAGCTATGTAACCAATTACCCGAGGGTAATAGCTATTATCCTCCTTATATCACTATGGTTAATATCACTAACTACCATCTGGTTATTTAACATAGCCATGGAAAATCACCATCTTTGATAGGTAAACCCAGGTAAACCATCTATTTCTATGGGCCATCTATACCATGGCTATGTTAAATAACCAGAGGGTATACCGCAAACATATCCAAAAATGGGGATTGTTTATACCACCCATGATGGTTAATAATGATTAGTGATAGGTCAATATGGGTTAATGTGGATTAATAATTATTAATCTTGTGGGAAAGCCAATGCCACAAACAACCACCATGACTTGTTCATTCCGGCATCACATGCTATTATTCTCCTTATATATCACTATGGTTAATATCACTAACTATATATATATATAGGGATGGGTCAAAACCCTGGTACCTAGTGAACCCCAAAATAGCTGGTAAATGGATGTTCATCCTACTAAAAATGTATCTATAGGTATTGACCCATATCCATATATATTAATATATAACCAAGGTTGACCCATTTCTCCAGCACGGAGCGGACCTGCTTAGGTCGCTGGTCCGTTGGTCCGAGTTCTTCTCCAAGATCTCGCGCGCAGCGCTTTCGGCGGCGACGCTGTCCTGGCGGGGTCACATGGGCCATCATCTGACAACGATGGGAAGATCATGGGAATATATGGGAATATATGAGAATGTATGGGAATATATACAAAAGATGTTTAATGTTTCTAGTTACACCCACATTTTTCTAGCTAAATGATGAAAACTATGAATTCAACTAGAAGAAATAGGGAATATAATGGATGTGATGGGGTGTAAGCAACGATACTATGATATGGGTGTGCCTGGAAATGTGCGTTGTATACTCTTGATAGAATGATCATGAATTGCGAGATTTTTGGCTCCCCTATGTTCAGACGAACCCATATATGTTCAGCATACATAATATGTTAGTAATGGATCAATAATGTTGATTGAAAATATGATGAAAAAGAACATACTTATGGTTAGTATTGATGATGGTTCATACTGGATCATGGGATTCTTAAAGATGGATCAATGGTTAGTTACCATAGTTAATAATCAAAATAACAATTGTCACAATTGAAAAAATAAATAACAGTTAATCTAGTTAATATATAAAAATGGTCACCATATAATAGTTTAGTTAATACTTAGGGGTTAATAATCAAGTACTGTTATAATCCCTAACTATATTGTTGACGATTAATACTGGGCCGATAACTTGATAATGATTATATAATCCCACCTAAACTTATGTAAAAATATGATAATGATCAAATTTAATCTTCAAACTTAGGTATTTTACATGTGTATATATATATACAATTATATGTATCATGAAGAATATCTACCAGCATGAGAATAATGATCTCGATATGAACCAGGTAATATCTAACAGTGTTTCATGTGTTTAATCATTAGTTACAATCATTCTTTTCTGATTATATGTATTATTGATGGCAGTTACCAATGACCATCAATGCCAACCTGGAAAATTCCAGCCACATTTGGGGGTGGTGTCCCTTACAGACCATAACTTATGAAGTGATCAATCGATCAATGACCGGACAATGTCGATCAATGACCGGACAAATCCGACGGATATCTCAGGACGAAAAAGAAATCATGCATGGGACCCCATGATTGCATGGGCATGTTGTCACAAAGCCCATAACCTAACAGGGACTTAATCAACTGGGACCGTCTCCGTTACAAAGTCAATCAACAGGTTCCTTCTCAATTGTCGGGTGTAACATCTATGTCAAAACCTGTTCAAAGCGATCTTATCTCCCCCCAAAAAATGGTAATCTCTAAAAGCACCCTAAATCGCCAGGATTTCGATATATTCACTCTCCCTTCCAAAACAAAAATGTGATGGAGTGAAGTGGTTCTTCAAACTGTGAGTCTACTTGGAGGCCCATTTAGTAACTGGTAACCCTGGTTAGTCTCCCCAAAATGGCTTATTCATCCTCTCTCAAAATTAGGATTTTAGGGGGTTGGGGGCTGGGATTTTGTAGATACCAAGTGAAAAAGTGGGGGGGTGCTCTACAAAATCACAAAGACGGGTCAAATTCAGACCCCGCATATGGTTATTCAATATTCATCAATATTCCACTTATAAATGGCTGAACCAACTATGATGGTTTCAAAGCACTTACCCTCTGGTTATGACTAACATAGCCATGGTATAGATGGCCCATAGAAATAGATGGTTTACCTGGGTTTCCCTAGTTTCCCTATTAAAAATGGTGGATCTTTCCAGGGCGAACTGTGAGTCATAACCAGATGGTAAGTCCGATGATCCTCCAAGTACCCCATCCACAGGCTTCAGCCCTTCAGCCCGCCTGCAGCTTCTGAATCGTTTCCTGCAGCCCTTCGCGTTCCTGGTCGCTGCGGGAACGCACCTCTGCCTGGACACCAGGAGGTGGCAGGAGGTGGCCGGGTGGCTGTGGCTGGCTCCGACAGGGCCTTCGGTTTGGTTGGTTTCTGGTGGTTTATTCCCAAACAAAATATGAAACCAATAGCTTCTCAATGGGAATGATCATCCCATCATGCCTTCAAAATGTCGGATCAATTGAACAAGGCCCAAAAACTGACCATAAACAGTGCGAGTCAGTAGCCCAAGATGAGGCAATGGCTTTGCAAAATGGGATGCTCCATAATCCAATATAATCCACAACCGTTGACCATCATCTTCCCGATTGCATTCATGTGCCAAATGGGGGACACACTACCCATTTTCAGACACACCTGAATTGTTTGGAGCAAACATGGCCTACACTTAAGGCCCTTTACCAGTTATACATGGTTGTATATAAATTATATAAATGGTTATAACTGGTTATAAATTGTATAAATGGTTTTAAATGGTTATAAATGGTTATGAATGGAATGGGGTTATCATTCAATAAATGGGGTGACTTACTGACCTAAAACATCCTAATAACATATTATAACTGGTTCTTTGGGCCTTAAGTGTAGACCATCACCAATCTTGAACCTTCGAGCAGTTCGAGCACGAACCACCATGTCTCACTTCGGGTGAAAAAAGGTTGAAGACATCGCCGAAAAGAGCTCATCGTAACGCGACATGGCACTATGGAAGAACTTTGGATGTTTGAAATCCAGTAGAATCCATGTATGCTATATATGGTAACATTTACCATCAATATACCCCAAATGTTAGCATATATACCATACATGGATCCTATGGGAATGTGTGGCTGCCAATGTGTGGCTGAAAACGGATTTCGCAGTGTGACCTTTTTGTGGAGCGGTTTTTGAACATATCATTCTTGTTACTGTCCATACCCGGCCTGGTAAACGTTCACATAACGAACTGGAAAATCACCATGCTATTAATGGGAAAAATAACTATGGCCATTGTCAATAGCTTTTTGTCATAAATTACCAGAGGGTAACTCTCCATTTTCCCAAAGAATTCAAGGGTTGAAAGAGGCCGCGGATTCCGTCATCACTCAAACCACACGAACTTCAGGGGCTCCAAAACTTGGGTTTTTTTTCGTCGCCCAAAGTGTGTTCAACATCTACTGTACGTGTTTTTGGCTTAAAAACATGTTTGCCTAACTTGAAGCCAGCTTCAACGTTGCCCAAGCGGCCCAGGTTTTGCTGGTTAAAACTCCGCAATATCACTGGCATCATCAATCCATATGGTTGATCCCCAAAACAGCTTGTTTCATGTCAAAAAGGGGGCATTCCTGAGGCTAGGATTCCAGGATCCATGCTTGGCAATAAATCAACGAGTTATCCCCATGTTTTCACAATGTCTTCACCATGGAACTTCTCCTCGGTTTTGCCAAGTCGCCAGCTGAGAGCTCCAGTCTTTCCTCTCCTTTTCAGCCTGTGTCACGACCCAAACATTGGATCCAAACTATGGAGCTTTCCTAAGTCACAGGGACACCCCATAATGCCATAGTTGGATGGAAAATCCATGAAAATCATGGAACATCCAGTTTCATCATGTTGCATCACAAGTTGCATCAATCGTGTGTGATTGGAAACTGTACGTGTTCCTTCGAGTTCCTGAACTCGGAGTGCGAGCGCTCTTCACAACGCCACGCTGAGTTTCCGGAGCTGCCGTCCCAAAATGTCCCATTTTAACGATGGACCCTGATGAGCCCAAAACTTGATTCCAATGGAAAGGGGGGAAAAAAGATGGAAAAAAAAACATGAGTAAAGTGAGTTTTCATAGACCCAGATACGAACCATGGTGCTGGTATATTTACCATCATTTACCCAAACAATCACCCAGTGATGTAGGTGTGCATATTCCAGCACCATGGTTCGCATATGGGAGAACATAAAAATAGAACCATGAAATATGAGGATCACCTTTCGGATCCACACGTTGGTGCATCGTTGATAGAAATGTCGTGGTTTTTCCAACTGTGCATTCCACACGTCGTGGAAAATGGTCACATGTCACATCCAGAAAATCAGAGAGATTTTACCCTCTGGTAAACTAACATAGCTATTGAAAATGGCCATTTATAGTGAGTTTTCCCATTAAACATGGTGATTTTCCATAGTTATGTGAACGTTTACCAGAGGGTAAACATCTCAACATATCTCAACTAACCTCACTTTTTGGTGCGCCCTAGATTTGGACGCTCATGTCTTCCCCTATGTTTCGACTCCCGAAAATGCAAAAGGAGAGAGCCTCATCTTCCAACTTTTGAAGGGTTGCTTTCCTGAGGGCCAAAGATCATAAAATCAGGAGATCATAAGGATATTGACAAGCGGTGTGTCTGGAAAGATGGGTTTTGCAACTATCTTCTGGCATATTATATATATATGTGTATATTACACAATATTAAATCGTGGGGAAAATGGTGATCTATAATGAAACTTTGGGGGGTTCCCGCACATTTTCAGATGTCAGTTGGGGAATAAATGCATCATACCTGGGGATATGTACATATATATATATTGAGCCACAATCTTTCACGGAAAGCGAATGACACCTGAACGGCCGTGCCTCAGTTTGTTTGCTAAGTTGATTTGTAACTTTTTGCAACTATGTCAACTATGGTTTTGTGTTGATCACACCTATAGTTAGATGATCAGGTAGATGGTCATTCCACTTATAGACCAACCAACTCATATCTAGATGGCACCACCTCGTGAAGCAACCAAGCAGAAAGGGCTCCTCACTCGGTTCCTCATTCTGCTTTCCGTGCCGATATCTGCGTGGTGTGACGATAGTCAATGGTAACTGGGATCGTCACACATTGATGATGAAGAACAGGAACATCGTTTGTTGAAATTACCAGATGATGCAAGGATCAAAGATCTGTACTTGGTGGCTCATCCCACTTAGTAAGTGGGTTATAAGCCCAGTTATAAGTGGATTAACCCTACTTATCCCATTTATAACTGGGGTTATAACCCACTTACTAAGTGGGATGAGCCACCAAGTAGGAAACCATTCGGCTGCCAGGATTCCCCAGCTGCCCAGCTGGTTCCAATCCAAGCGGCAAGTCTTCTGCCAGGGATTTCGCCTGGAGCTGGTCGGCCTCTCGGCCCTCTCTCTCCGCAGAATGTTCCTGGCAGATCGTTTCAAAACACTGCCGAAATGTGTCTTTGAAAATGGGATACCATCTGGTTATTTAACATAGCCATGGAAAGATCCACCATTGTTAATAGGTAAACCCAGGTAAACCATCTATTTCTATGGGCCATCTATACCATGGCTATGTTGAATAACCAGAGGGTATACCCCAAACATATCCAAAAACGGGGATTGTTTATACCACTCATGATGGTTAATAATGATTAGTGATAGGTCAATATGGGTCAATGTGGATTGATAATTATTAATCTTGTGGGAAAGCCAATGCCACAAACAACCACCATGACTGGGGATGGTAAACATACCCACATAAGAACGGTGATGACTTGGGGATAGTTTATGCAATTGGATTTACCACATTATACCCACAAAATTGCCATTTGAATAAGGAAATGATGATCAACCCCATCTACTTCGGAAATAGCCTATTTTTCAGACAAACCCTGCTTGGGTGAGCCACTCCAAGAATTTAAAAATTGTTGCATCATCAACTGTTGGGTCTGTTGGGTGTGGACTCCAAAAAAAGCCATCAGAACTCACAGGAACCACCGCAAGTATACAAAGTTTGACACCAAGATCTGGGTTTATCTGTAAACAGGATACGCCAACATTTACATCTTCTCCATTAAGCGCCCATTTGGAAGGTGCCCTCCCCGTTTTCAAACAAACCCATTTTTGTTTCATTGATATAAGTTGTTGCGTTGCTAACATCTGAAATGCTGAAACTACCGAAAGGCTATGTTATTTGTTGTTATGTAGGTGGGTTAGTAAGACAAAAACAAATGCTAGATGATGATAGGTGATGATAGATGATGAATGATGATGATAGAAACAAATGCTGGAAGATGATAGACGATGATTTCAATGATAGATGATGATAGATGATGCACGAAAACGTGCAAAATGAAACATGGCATCACTTATATAATTTATATAATATCAGCAATCAATACAAAACTACAACATCTATTCTATCCCTTGAAAGCAACGCATGAAAATTGGAACACAACAAACAACAAAAACAACCAGACATGGTTCATCTTAGCTACCCGACAGATGGGTGTATCCAACTTTCACTCCGGTCCCGGAGTTACCCTGGATAAAACTGGGGCATCGGTCACAACGGACTGGAGAGATCCAGCATTTTCTAGCTGGGAAAATCAACTATTTCGACTGGGCATTCTATGGCCATGTTTAATAGCAAACCATTGCCAATCTGAAAGATACCCTGCAAAAAATGACAAATTCTTTGCTGGTTAGTAAGTAGATATTCCCATTGATACCAAAAGACTAGTTAGGATTAAAGTACCCATCTAAGATCATCTAAGAAACTGTTAAATTACCAGAGAGTAATTTCAGTATTCCCCATTCCGCGCTTCTCAGATTTTCCCCAGGTCCTGAGCCCATGTACCCCCCGGTGTCATCAAACGTGGATTTTTTCGAAAATTTAGTTTGATGATGTTCCCATCAATTTCAAACCTCCGTATCTTTGTTGGGGATTGTCCAATATCTATTTCTGGAAATGTCCTATATTTTTTCTTGTGATTTTCCCATGAAACAATCTCCGAATGATGGATTTTCCCACATTTTCCCAGACTTTCCCACATTTTCCCAGAGATTTCCCCAGACCCTTTGACCCTTTAAAGCACTGCCACCCAGCATCTGCTTGCACGTCTTCCAAGCGAGACTTCAGATCCACGATCACGTCCTGCGCCTTGGCATCACCTCAGAGCCGTTTACATGAATCGGAAGAGCCAGGCCCCCTCTTGGATGGTTTATTTCTTGGATGGTTTATGTATGGTTAATCTATGGTTAATCTATGGTTAATTTATGGTTAATCTATGGTTAATAATTGGAATAACAATATATCTTATGTATATATATATATAGGTAAATCAACGAACATAATGGGATTTAATGGTATTTTAATGGTATGTTAATGGGATTTAATGGGATTTAATGGGATTTAATGGGATTTAATGGTATTTTAATGGGATTTAATGGTATTTTAATGGGATATATGATGGTTACCCTCTGGTAAACGTTCACATAGCTATGGAAAATCACCATGTTATAGCTGGGTAAATCAACTATTTCTATGGCCATGTTCAATAGCTATGTAACAAATTACCAGAGGGTATCCATGTTTAATAGGTAAATCAACGAACTATATATGAAAAATATGTTCAATAGCTTTGTCAAATTACCAGGGGGTATATAGATGGAATTGAAACCATAGATGGACATGGATTGGTTTTGGTGGGAAAATTGAAACCGGAAAGCCCCATGATCTTAACGGGAAAATCGATGGTTTCCGGTTAAGATTTTCCCTTAAACCAATCCTTTGATTCATAATTTCATGGAGCCACTTAAGTCAGCTATATATATATATGATATGATATGATATGATATGAAATGATATGATATGATATGATGTATGATGAAATTGCGGACCAGTCAGTGCCTGGTCATACCTTGCTACTAAACCTAATACGTTCAACCTTCCAAAGTTTGAGCCATAGCCATACCCAATCGAAATGTGTCATGGTTTCAGCATGGCCAATCTTGGACAGCTCAATTCTAGAAAAGCAAACTGTCCATAGCTGGTTAGCATATCTCCCCATTTACAGCAGAAGATTCGTTGGCAGAAAACTACCTCAAAATCCTCCAGCTGGCTGGTCCAGCATCAATTGTCTATTGCTTCACTCCGCCACTTTTGATCCTTTACATCTCATGAAATCACCTTTGTTTATTGATTTACAGTACTCGGTTTACCATTTTGGCTTGCTAAATTCCATTAAAATCCAAGTCTTGACTTGTAAATCATCCTGTCTTCATAATACGTCAGGGGGTCAAAAAAAAACAGTGTAAACCCATCAAACTAGAGAGACATCTGCTATAAAACCCAGATTGCAAAACATTTCACCATCTGTTTCACCATCTGTTTCACCATCTGTTTCACCATCTAGGGTAGACATGGGTAGACCACTTGCCAGTCTTGTGTGAACCCAATTCCATAGTCACCATCCCAAATGACTGACCACAATGAGTGGTCAAGAGCCATCCAAAATGGTAGTGTTTTTTGCATTGGGCATATCCAGTTTACCATTTTGCTTGCTTAAATCATGTGAAATCCCATCAATATCCAAGTTTTGATGCTAAAAAAATAACCCCCTGTGAATTAAGGGGATGGGGTTGTGCAACCATTTTGTAGTGAAGAAACGGCTTGCATAGCCTCAAGCTCTACTAAATGGATGTGCATGCATGATCGAATTTCACTACTAAATGTGGGCCCCTGGTTCAGCTGAAGCGCAAAATTTGGATATATTTTCAGAGTGTCTTAAGACGCC
>Ga0126342_10006918_pt1 | contig 20195 bp, 17 predicted proteins | sample Cyp1metagenome_FD_92528 | JGI IMG/M metagenome (GOLD analysis project Ga0126342, IMG submission 92528) | Coral microbial communities from Lord Howe Island, Old Settlement Bay, Australia - Cyphastrea 1 metagenome | ecosystem: Host-associated > Invertebrates > Cnidaria > Coral ...
CAAGCACCTTTCGGTCCATCAGTGGATTCGCTCTGCCATCCCTGATTCACAACAACCAATCTCTCCTATAGGTTTCCTATTTTTGAAACTTCCGCCACCGCCTTGTGCGGTACTACTGGTACTTATGGCTTGTGCCTGACACCCATTTAAATTCCATGCCGTGCCTTTCCCTGTCCAATCTTTGTCAAAGTTCCTCGAATCTGTTGGAAGTCTTTCGAAGATTCGAAGATGTTCAGGCTCATTTTGGATTTAGAAACAAATGCACCAACTCTGACTGCCCCAGCCAGCAGGAATTGCTCCAAAGGGAAGGTTGAAATGCGTGTCGTGTGTTCTCGAGCTGATGCTCTATAGATTGCAGTAACTCACACCAAAAACACATTTAAGATATCTGCGGAGCACGTTTGCCATGATTCCTCTTCAATTGGATTGGTTTGAGGGACAATTTGAAGGGAACCCATTGTGTGATTTTTTTTCCTCTGTCGCAGTTATATAATACAAAGGTGACGCCCCCCTCAGTTATAAGTTGATTTATAATGCCATTAATTAACTAGAGTTTTATCCCCCATAAAGCCTAAATATAAGTTATAAGTCAACTTAGCTATCGTTTAGAGGCTTCACTGGATCCCTTTCTGGGACCCCACAAGAGCTCCAAGGAGCTAAAAGGTGAATCACCGAAACCTCGCACTTCGTCTTCAGTAGCTCCTTGGTGGCTGGTTGGTGGGATTGGTTTCATGGGAAAATTTAGCAGAAAATCGACGACATTTCATGCAACAACATATGGAAAACATTGGAACATATACCATGTTTCCTGTAGAATTTCAGATTTTCCCTCAAATGTAATGTGAGTGGTTGGTATTTTCAAGCCATCCAACGTGAGTCAAATGGATCCTCAAATTTGGGATGAAAACGACAAACACTTCAAACAACCAGCCAGTAGGATGCTCTTTTTAAAGTCATTGGCGATCACAGATCACATGTTCTTCCATAAGCAAAAACAGCATAGTTCAGCCTGCTTGAGCAATTCTCATGACAAAATGCAAAGTCCATAGTTCAAAATCCGTTTTTTTTGTGGTTTATAGGGGTCCAGGAGGAGAAAAACACACACACACATCAAAAGGGCGATTTTGTGTCAGACCCAGCATCTGTTTGGGCACCGCCACATGCTACAAACAAATACAAACAGTAGGTTGTGCAGGTTTGTACTAGAATCAGTAAACCTATCATTCGGGATGTTTCTACTTCGTGGAAGAAATGGCTTTACAGTAGCATGAAAACAACTTAAGGTCGCGCAAAGAAGCATGCAACCTGGCACTGGGAAACCTCTAACATGTGCATAGGCGTGGAGAAATTCTCCATTGCCAGGTTTGAAGACACCAAAAACGAATCGATTTGAACAGTGGAATCTTCCCATGATTGTCCTCGGGCCAAGAATCAGGTGGTTCCTCAAACAATGGCAACAGCTCGTCATCGCTCCAGTGCCTCAGGGTCAAGCGGCTCCGCAACGGAGCGAATCCAGTTGGGTGTTTGTTTTTGGTACCCCCCTGTGAATAGCGGCATCCATGGTGAAATATGCTGAAATGATGCAGACGATGTGTGCAGCTGGAACAGCAAACAAACCAGTTCTGTACCGTGCAGCTTTTGGTGGCTAACCCGTCCTAAAAGATCCCAGTACTGTCTAGTCGGTGGCTTACCTGGAGAAGAAGCTTTGATGGGGTGGTTGACTTGTTGGTCCCGTCAACCCATCCGAACAATGCGAATACAAAGAGCTTTGAGAAGAATCTGAAACCATCATCACATCTGCAAGGGAATTGGACATCACGAAGAAAAACAAACAAACAAACAAACAAACAAACAAACAACAACAAACCAGTAATCATGATAATGATCATAAAACAGTCCAAAGAACGGCAATGGCTCGACAATGATCGCCAAAACACACGCTTGAATAGTAGTTTTTTTGTGCTACCAACCAGTTGGCTTAGTTGATATTCCATGTCCATCATGTCCCCCATACCGAGCTCAGTGACACATCGGGTGTCCAAATGCCATCGTCCAACAAGCGTTGAAGATCTCGCATGCTTTCGCTATACCTTGGAGGATCTTGGAGGTGTAGTGGATCAACGGCCGTGAAAACGAACGCAAAAAAGGGCCGTGAACATGTCAAACCACGACAACTCTCTAGGTATATAATCAATATATCAACATCATTGAATAATTTACTGTAATCATATTTAAATCATATTTAATCATTGATCATAAGATTAATATCGATTGTGTGTATAATTATTGAATTGCGTATGCATCATGCATCCTGCCAAAAAGAATGCCTGCTTTCAGTTCCGGCTGCCAACTTTCCAGCGGAACTTCACGTCCATCAACAGGGGCATTCGACCTGGTGCGGATGTTATGCTCGTCTTCTGGATCCAGCTGGACTGCAACAGGGCCAAGGTGGGGGTGCTCAACTGGCCTGTTCCACAACAATTGGAGTCGCTGGGATCACAGTTTCATGGTAAATTTCTAAAGAATACTCAATGTGCTTGGTAAAACTGGATGGACTTCCTGGTGGCACCAAAATCTGCGCCACTCGCATCTTGGGGATGCTTCGAGTTTCTCAGATCACCTGCCAAGCAACAAATGTGCCCGATCGTCCTGGACGCTGGAAACCAGTGGTGCTTCATGTTTATCTCATCTCATCTCTTACATTATCTTACCATTCCGAATGGTTTTGCCCTTTAGTTAAAAAAAGCTTCGTAGTTAGGAAAAGTTGGGACCAACCTTCGTATTCAGGAACAGTTTGGACATGTTAGGACCAACCTTCATAGCCAGGAAGAGTTAGACCTTCCAAAGTTCTTTCTTGGCTTCACGAAACCGCCAGCATTGTTGTTGCGTGATGTTGCGTGCACTTACTTGAAATACACATTCCAACTAGCAATGTGTGATTCCGCCAGGCAGCCTATGGCAGCCTTCTCATTTTGGGGGAAAGACTCCCTGTCCATGTCCATCCCTGTCCTCTCTCCATCTCGGACTGGGCCATGGACATTTGTAGGGCACAAGAACATGGAGCCATTCAGCAAAGAGCCGGCCATGGAGATGAACTTTGCCACCTAAGGCGGGCAAATGCGCAAATGCACAGTGGCACTGGCCCAGTAAACTTCGATTCTCTTACAGTAAATGTTATGTTACCTCTTAAAATGTGCTGATGTTCCATAGCTATAGATTGAAACATGATTGAAATATACTAGAGCGTAAATGGAACGAACTCACAACGATCAGCCGTCGCCATCGAGGAATATGGAAATGTCGCTCCGCAGAGCTGGAGGTCGGGTTGCTTGAGTTCAAAGAACCAATTGAGTCCTTCAAAATATTCTATGTTCCACATTGTTCCACTTCATTTTACTGGTTGGTTGCTATGTTTCCCTACTATAGTTATAATAATCCCTAACTAGGTCGTACAATAATCCCTACACACACAAAAAAAAACAACATGAACCAGCTCAATTGATATCACAGGACACAGGACCAAAGACCTGATGGTAATAGCTGCATTTAATAGCTGGGTATCAGCCACATTTCCCTATGCTTGGATGTTTTTTTGTCGAATAGAAAAGTCAATTGATCAACATCATCAACATAGTTCACCATAATTTTCCTGCAGAAAGTATGTTCTTATCAGCATGTGGATCCTTAAATCATCATCATTCCGAATCATGCCACATAAATCTGAACAGTTCACCATAAATCCATATAATTTGTCATACATCTATGAGAATCAAGGTGAAACCATCTCACCCAGAACTCCTCCAGTAGCTGCCACTAAGGCGCCAGTGATGCTGGAGATGTTGTGAAGCCCTTAGCCGCTGGACATGCTGGACATGCTGGACATGCTGGACATGCTGGACATGCTGGACATGCTGGACATGCTGGACATGCTGGACATGCTGGACATGCTAAAAAAATGGACCATTTATAGATGATTTACCACTAAACAATTGAATATAGCTATGGAAAATGAATGAACATGGTCCATTTATAGATGATTTACCATTAAACATGCCGATGTTCCATAGCTAAGTTAAATGGCCAATATATCAATCTTTATAACTCATGGGGATTGAACCAGACTCCAAAAGGTGACATCCCTCAATGATAGCCGATTGATAAGCCCTTATTTTGATGGTGGTTTGTAAGCCGTTCATGAGGCCCTGTGAAGATGGGCTGTCACCCAGCTGGATGGTGTTTGGGGGTTCATCTTCCCAGCTGGGTGCCCAGACGAACCACCAGTGCATCGGTGAGATTCACAAATGGCCTGAGGACAGTCACCGGAAAGAAAAAACGCAGCCGCCATTCACAAGTGTTTCTGTCATTTTCCATGCAAAGTACTTCGTTGTTGGGGAAAAAAAAAAACATGTTTTCCTGCGCAGAAGAGCTGCATGGAGATGGCAATCATTAAGCATTCCACTGGGACCATCATATCCTCTGAACCCTGGATCCGACAACGAATTTCCGCAAGGACCGGGCCCGGGCGTTCACCTCTTTTCTCCAGAACATGAGAGGGGGATAGCGTTCAGCAGTCCCCCTGCATTCAAGATTGGCTCCTGACTAGAATTCGAACTGATCATCAACACCTCCAACATCAGCAAATTTGGCTGTCATGAACCTTTGCATCTTCTCTGCTTCCAGATTGCCAGGGAAAAGTTCAAGAAAGGAGGTCTTGACGCATACAAACTTCAAGTGTACAGCATCCAATCTTGCTTCAAAAACATGGCCCAAGCATGACACACGTGGATCCCTCACGACCACGCGTGTGTTCCGTGTGTTCCCTCAGCCGCTTCAGGATCCGAAGATGGTGATGAGAGCATGGGCGAAGCCAGCGCCGCCCAGGCCTTAACCAGCTGGATCCAGCTGGGTCCAAAGGGATGTGTAGAAACTTGGAAACTTGTCACTCAACTACATGTTTTGCACAATATTTCTCGACCTTAGGACTTTCAGGCATCATCCGGCATCCATGTATGGGATGTATTGCTGGTGCTGAAGCATTAACTCTGGCGACCCGGGTTTCTATGAGGGACCTGCAAAACTGTTACATCCAGCTCCATGACTCAGTCGTGGAGGCGCGACACAATCAGCCGCATAGTTTAAAACATAGGTTCTCACGGTATTTCCAAAGGAGTCCAAAGGAGATGGTTTGTTTGATGTCTTTCAAGCATAGAACAAATTCACGCGGGGCTTTCAATAATTCTTTGCCCAAAACCATCAGCAACTGTTCACCGCCCTGCGATCCGTCGAGATGCCACCAATGGCGTGCCAGTTGATCATCTCAATGAAGCCCGCTGCCGGCTTGTCGCCCGGCTTATCGAAGCGCGTGGGCTTGATGGTGCTGCCAAAGATCAATCCCCCCACGGAGACCTGGAAGGACTGAAGAGTGGAGATGCTAAAGTACGTTACGAGGTGCTCCATAGTTGGCTTGCTTCAAACATGCAATAACTATCAATAACTATAGGGTTCACCGTAGATTCATATATCATCATAATACACATATATATATATATATATATATTTATATGTTACCATACTATGGTTTGTAAACCAGTTTTTCACATCTTACAACTGGGGAAATCCACCTTGTAGGTGGTCAACATCAGCGACAATGCGCAACTCTTGGTCGCTGGACCTCTTTGAATCTCGTTGAAGTTGGATTCTTGTTGGGGTGTTCAGAGGTTGGTATGCATTGAACACAAAATACTTTCAAACATGGCAATGGAAAATCCACCATTTATAGATGCTTCCATATATATATATACGGTATATTATATACGTGTATATATATATAGCATATATATATATATATATACATAATATTACATAATCAATTGAAAGTAAGTTGGAATCAATTGAAAATCAATTGAACGTAATTTGAAATCAATTGATCAAATATTATTCAGACAATGTTCCTCAAACAAATCACATGAAAGAGACCCCTAAAATTCTTTGGGGGGGCCCTACACTAATCAAGATCCGACATTATACACACATATTATATATATATTATAATTATATATATTACAATTATTTTGTATATATAGAGGGGATTTCATGGGATTGCCCAGCCAGCCTTGTTTTATTGCCGAGACGTAACACAATTAATGCTTGCCGAGGCCAAACCCTTCATTTCGCTGGCAAGGCACGATGCCCACAATGGCACAGCCGCATAGTAAGCCCACAGTGGCGGCTTCAGGAGTGTTTCTCAAAGGACCCAGGGATGTGAAGGGTCCAATCCTGGCTTTTCTTCGTGATGGGTAGGGTGCGTCTGAAAAACAAACAAACATGAATTTCATGGGGGAAAATTATGATATATTATGATTCTATCAGTCTATCACCATGAAATCTTGAACTTTTTGGGTACCCGTTGGTGGCCAGCGGGGGAAGCCACTTCCTCTGGAAACAAGCTCTGGAAGGATGTGACGCACTTGCCATCCTTTGGCGCCAAATGATTGTCTGCCACTCATTCTTTGATTTCCAAATCCCACATGTGCAAAATTCGTCAAACAAGCAACCTGGGGCCTGGGGCACCTGATTACCCTGCACTTTGTCTTTCAAGAAATGCCATATGTCATATGGGCATCGACAATAGGTCAACCTGCGATATCCCCAAAAGTTGCATGCTAAGTTCCAAGCAACATATATGTCTAACTAAAATGCAGCCAAAAGTGATTTTTCTGAATTCCAATAAAACCCAAAACCACAGCACCATCCCAAGAATTTCGATCAACAGAACCAACACTTGGCCAACAGCCAACACTCATTTTTTTATATACTACTGTGGATGGAAGAAATGCTGCATCACCTTGGATGGTTGAAACCCGATTATTTCTATAAATAATCGGATAAACCATCTATCAACAGGATTTCGCTGGCCCATCCACCGTAGTTTCCATATACTTTTCCTCCAAAGAAGCGGCTGCCAAGGCGCAAGAAATAGCCATGAGCCATGCCAATCTCCAGGCCTCGCTGCCAAGGCTTCAATCCCTGGCGCCATCGACAGATGTCGACAGCTCGGTGGCGCCAAGTTATGTTACAATGTTTGTTTGTCTAAATACGGATAAATATGGATACTGTAAATATAGTTTATAGTATATATATATATATATTTATATACACCGTATATATATATACATATATATATATATATATGTAGTATGTTTATTTAATATTTTTATATCACTTCAATCACCAGAAATCCTAGTTAGCCAAGGATTTGAAGGGCTGATCATCAGCAATCCTAGGCAATGAGCGGGCAACTGACCACTTTTTATGGGGGAGATGGCTCCGAAGTTTCTTGGAAGCATGGTCAAGTGTAGGGTGCCTCACGATAGAAGGCTAGGTTGCTCAAGAACTGCTTGGACCAACGACCTCGGTCTGTGTGGCCCTTGGCTTTCTGAAACACCCAGGCTGCAATTCGCCATGGTTCCAAGAATTTGCCGCTTTGGGGCATCCCCGATGTTTGGATATGTCCATGTGATATTCCATGTATTTCTATATACATATATATACATATATATATATACAGTATATAGTTCTACATAGTACACATATATCACCGCAAAGTCAGCCATCCTCATTGCATGTTGGCAATCAAAGTCTTGCAAGTTTTCAATGTCGTGTGCTTCTTCGGTACCTATGACATCAAATGATTGACCAACACCCATGTCCATAGCAGGCCCTAGCCTCTAAGAACATATATACCTTGGCAATGTCCATTTTGGATATGTTTGGATGATCTTAATTCTGGTTGGTGGTGTCAATCCCTCTGAACAATATTAGTCGGTTTTATTCCCTATGCATGGAACATAATCCAAATGTTCCAAACCACCAACCAGATGTATAAAAATATATATATATATACCCTCCGGTAATTTAATATAGCTATTGAAAATGGCCATTTATAGTTGATTTACCCATTTATAATTGATTTTCCTATCAAAACCCTGGGGAAACTATTGGGCAATGGACCCAATGGACATTCCCCGGGACTATCCGACCAGGCCTAGGCACCGTTCTCCAGTAAGGTCTGCACCTGATCACCTGCGAAGGGCTCCTTGCCTTTCCACTGAATAATGGCACCGGTGTACCTTGGTAGAGATCCAGTAGGGGCACATGGCTAGAGTGAAAACCTACATAAATTGGGTTCTAACTAGTTCCAACTTTAATATGCTTTAATAGGAAAATCATCCATATCTGGGCATCAAACATACATCCAAAATACATGTTTGATTTTCTCAAAATGGGACCATCAGATGCTCCAATGATCGCATTCTTTTTGTGCAGTGGACTTTGTCATTGGCAATGCTGTATCTAAGTGTTCTTCTTCATTCCTTCAAGATTTCCATGTGTTCGGGTTTGGAAAACAAAGCCAAAAAAAACAAATGCTGCAAGTCCAGGGAGCCAATAGCCTGCAGGACCCGGAACAGCAAATGGAACCTCGGAATGGCCATCGCAGTGTCAAGCAGACATGTGACCCACACAATCAATCATACAGTCAAATAGGTTTTAAAATAGGGGTAGCCCCAAATCATCCATATCAGTAGGACTTTCCCTTAGAAACCATCCAGCTATTCGGGTACGTCCATTTTAGGAAACCTCCAAATGACTACTATAATCAAACCTTGCTTCTCATTATATCTGTTTGGCCACTGAACTTTCGGGGTGCTCTTCCACCACGATGAGGTCCCACCGGCCGCAGTTAGATTGCTGACCCCAATCTACCCATGGGACCCCAACATTTCAAGAGTATCCCATGACTATCCACCACTCTACAGATCTCTACAGGATGCATCCAGTGCCCCTTATGCCACCAGCAACAGCCTAGTTTTAAGACAAAACACCTTGCCCTCCATCATCAAGCGGTAGTATTCACTGACGTACTCCGCATCCTCCTCATCCTGCAATTCCTTGTGCGTTTGTGGCATCAGACAGGTTGCTCCGGGCAATTTTTTTTTGTAGATCAAGGGGTTTTTTGCTACCATTACCGGCCCTTTCACATTTTCTGGCGCTAGATCCATTACTGTAATGGCGACACATAGGGTGAACCCAAGATTCGGCGGTGTCGGGCAAGTCCACCTTCAGCCTGAAGTAGTCCCACCAGCCTCAACCAAGATAAACAAGCCTCTCCGACACCACGGCAGCTGTGTCAATGTATCCATTTGATAGATTTGGATATCCAGCAAACACGATCCAACAGAAGCAACTAAGCAACCGAATTGTTTTTCACAGAATTTGGAAGGTCCTCTGCTCTACCAGAGTCCGAACTTCTGCAACTTTCGCAGCTGCTGCATGTGATTCTCACACTAATGTTACATGTCGATTTGGGGGCGCGTAAAAACCCAAGAGATACACATGGAATGCACAACACTTGACTTATCTTGACCCCAAAGTCATGCTTCAAACATCTAACCAGTATATATTGACATTTTGGATCCGTATGTTTTAAAACCAAAATCTCTGCTGTTGCCATAGCATGCTATACGACGTTCATATGAATAATCTGGAAAATAATCCCATACCTAGTCTCGCTATCCATCAACCAATCGTCATTGCCAGGTCATGTCCCATTGGATGTGGGTCAAAATAGAAGACCTAGGGGACCACAGATGTTAGTCTAGTGTAGTATTAACCATCCAATTATTGGGGTACCTAATTTTGACCCATACCCATATATATATATACTGTATATATATATATCTGTGTGTGTGCGGGCTTATCTCCCTATTTGTTGGTTAATATCATTTTGCTGGTGGGTTAAAGCTTAAAACCATCCCAAATGTATCAGTCAGGTGTGACCACCATCTTATTCCCAAATATAAAGTGGAAACAAAATTAAATACCCTCCAGGAAACCAACCACAACACGGAAACCCTACCATTTTCAGATCGCGTTCTTAAGGAATGCATATGTCTGCTGACGCGGGGGGCACTTGAATTCCCCAACGAGCTTCAAAATTAAGAATATACAAAATACCAGCCAAAAGACACCAAGGGTCAGTACGCGATCGATTCATGTTGCAACGTCTTTTATTTGGTGCTATTTCATATCAATGATTCATTGATGCTTAAACATGGTCAATACATAGTTAAACTCACCATGTTTGCTGTTTTTGTTGGTTAAACCCAACATTTTTCGCGGGATCACCATGGATCACCGAAGCCAAGGGGCCCATCTTGGTGGCCTTACCAGGGCCGTAGACCTCCGCAAAGGTCTTCAAGGTGTAAAGGTAGGTGTCCTGCAGGCGCTCGGAGAAAGCAAAAAAAAAACATGTCTTGTCCCAAAGGCATTGTTGTGGAAATATATGGGATTATATGTATCTATGTATGTGTGTGTGTGTTTAAATGTATTTTACATCTTACAAAGGAAAATCATATCCTATACACGACATAAGTATGCTAGTAAATATGAATATATATATATACACATAAATGTGAACATATTTTTTTTGGCTACGACAATCTATCTCATAAATACCTGCAACAAATTCATGTAAATAAATTTTGCGATGAAGATACCTCGACAACGACTGGTTTTTGCAGTACTTCGCCAGGCAGTCCTCAGGTGGGTCTTCCCATTGATCGCGGGGAGTGACCTTCAAGAGCTTCTCCAACGTGTCCTTCTCAATGATGGTTCGCGGCACATCCTGCAAATAGGCAATCCTTGGTGCAGGGACCAAGAGTTGGGACAAACACAATTAAAATTAAATTAACCTAAATTAACTAGGCCAACTGCAGCTGTTGTTGAAAGTCAGGGAGGAGACTTTCAAGAAACAACGCTCAATCCCTGCATTTTGAGCAATTTGGTAATAAACTTGATTTGGAGGATGCTGAACTTTTGTTTCATGGACCCGACTTACCTACTGTAGGAAACTGTTCCGTCATTTTTTCCCTTACAAACATTCATTTTATTTTTGTACCCGCCGCCGCATGGGTCTGATTCAAAAAAAAACCTCCGAACATAGTAACAGTTTTGCACTAACAATGACACCGCTCTCGGCTCATTGGTATCCCGATCGATTGACCCACACCACCCCACAGCCACATTGTGAGGACCCTGCATTGCATTCCAAGGATCTTGGAGATGTCCGTGTCCTGCTCCTTCAGCACAATGCTGCCGGGTTGTTCGAAGCCGGCCTTGCACGACACCCGGGTGATGGATCGCTTGGAGAGACCTTGGCTCATCGCCATCAGCACACCGAAGCCCATGCCGAAGCAAACCATGCCCTTCGCGCCCATCACCTCCTGCAGGGGCTTCCTGACATTCTCCCGTGCCCAAAAAACACATGTGGTCAACATAAACATCTCAATCGAACCCTCAGGTGTTTAAAACCCAAGATGTCACCCCCCACTACCTCAAAATCCAAAAAAAAAAACCTTGTGGGGTTTGTGGAATTGGAATGCCCCAATCAACCCCACTCCTGTGCTGATGCAAATGGCTGGGAGGTTTTTGCGGATGGACCTGCCAGCATAGGAGGCGCATTCAATGGAGGCGCTGGTGCGCCCAAGGTGGTGAAAGCCATGACATCGCCAGTCAGCAGGATGGTGCAAGCACCAAGGACTGCCAACATGAGGCAGGTGCTCATGTTGAGGAAATCCCTCATGGCAGCAACCCTACCTGACAAAAGTAGGGGAGTGACCTTGAGCCTGAAAATTGCGCAAACCTTCACTGGCGGCTCTGCCAAGTAGGCAACACTGATTCTCAATCAATGTCCAGACCCTTGAAAGCTCGCCTATCTCCACCGGTGTTGTACACAATACATCGTAAAGGCGCTACACACACAAACAAACAAACAAACAAACAAACAAACAAACAAACACACACACACACACGTAAGACCGTAAGACCGTAAGACCGTAAGACTGAATGCTTACTCATTCGTGTGAGTCCTCCTCCTCCTCCTCCATCATCATCATCATCATCATCATCATCATCATCCTTGTCGGCTTTGAATTGCACCCCCAAAATCAACGCCCCAACGGTGCAGTTGTGATACCAGCCGCCAACTTCCGCCCAGTGACATGGACATCGCTGTGATTCTAAGCAATTCCTCTGGGGAAGCCTCTGGCGCCTGTCGCGGTCTCAGCCACTGAATCGGAACTATGGAAACGATAAGAGAGGCAAAACCCAACCAAAGCGATGGGAAATGTCACGTTTCTATCTATGAGGGGACTAATTACTACTAGTAGTATGGAAAAGGTGAATCATCTACAAACGCAAGGGTGATGACAGTAGGTATGAACATCCCATAAATTCATATGCAAATTCCACATGTTTGAAATGTGAATCATCTGCAAATGAGCTGTTCCCAGGTACCTAAATTCGAGGTGCCTAACCTACATGATACCTGTTGAAGGGAATGGAAGGGACATGGCGGAATCGGGGGACCCCTCCCTCAACATGTTGCCTGATAAGGTGGTGCAGTGGTGCAGTTTCTTGGGCCACAAAAAACGGGTCTATTGAAAGATTCCCACGGTTCCATACGGTTCCCACGTGGAGCTTTTGACCAACAATAAGAGAGAGATACACTGACACACTATATACCCTAGTCTTCCTGGTAACCTTTCCCATAGGTAACTAGGCCTCGGCGACGGTTTTTACAGGAACCAGGCTGCCAGCGAGGAACCACAAATAGAAGCAACTGGCTTATCACGTTTCCAAGGTATATTGTCATGGTTCCAATACGTTTTGTCACGGTTCTGACCTGTTTTGTCGCAGTTCCAATCGCTACATCAAATCTTGCTTCCGGAAACTATGTTTGGTTACCTGTCTCATAGATAAGTGAAGTGGTTACCTGGTACCTGTCCCAAAGGCAACTGGAAGGGCAGGGCTAGATTAAGATAAATGGGGATACGGGTGATAAGTCTCGGCAGGAACCAACAACATCTGGAAGTCAGGGTGATAGAATTGCCAACTAATATCACTAAATATCACTAATGGAATTCGGAAACGCCTGACAAGCAATCCACTCTTTTTCAAGGGAAAAGTATGGCAAACGATCGGCTTATATCGGTGTTGATTTTTCTGGCACGTGAAGATCATGGAACTCGATCAAAGCGGCAGCTCGGCACCTGCACTTCCGCCTCATAGGTGCGAAGTATGCCTCAGAGATCCCGGCATAACAATTCATAACACAAGGAGATCTTGGCGCAAGGAATTGGCTGGGCAAAGACGCAGCCAAGGATCTGGCACATTCGCTGATGCAGCAGAAGGCGAATTGTGAATGCGCAGATACGCAGTTGTGAGAGCCATCCACAAAGTTCGTAACCTGTCAAGGCTGAATGGGAACGGTAGCTCTTACGAATCCAAGGGCCCATTCTGAATTTTGGTGTCCCCATGTTGGCCACATTCCGACCCCCATCCCCAAAGTATACGTAGCCAGGTCGCCACCACAGATGGAGATTTGGGATAGAAAGAGGCTAAAGTTTCGAGTTTATGCAAATACCTCAGTTCATCTCAGCTGGACATGCTAGACATGCTGGGCTCGTTGGCTCTGCAGTGTCAGCCCTTTTGGTGAAGCAGGTTTGTATAGGAACCAGGGAAAAACATAGACCCCTGGTGGAATGTATTTAAGGTACACGCGGGTAAACGAATATGCTAAAAACGGAACAAACCTCATTGGGTGTGTAAATGGCTCACGCATTTCCACACATCAACGATACAACAATAATAATCTTAATTCAATACAATTGATAGAGAATACATATCGGAGCGAAGGATGCCACGGAAGCCGGTTCACTTGGTGTGATTAGCTTGGATAGTGTAGTATCACAGAAAGGTACAACTGGGCGAGACAAGAACAATCACATCAAATCAGGCCAGATATATATATATATATTGTATAACATAGTATATATAGATAGATAGATAGATAGATAGATAGATAGATAGATAGATATATATATATATAATATAGATATATGATAGATGTTTCCAGGATGGTACAGGTCATGTTAACTTCATATGGTCTGCTTCCCATGCTTCCTATGCAGCTCTTCCAAGGTCCGGACCCGACGAGGCTGGGATATTCTCGAAACCACGAATGCTGGCCGTGGAAGTTGAAGTGGACGCGTTGGGTGCTCCGTGGAACCCCATGAACCCCGATATTTCATAGGGAAAACATGGGACAACAAACATGGGAAAACATGGGAAAACAGGCTGGTCTGAATTCTGACAATCTATATGTTCAATGCCACTGGCTCATCATCCACAATCGCATGGATTAGATGGGCATAAATTGGAATAACTTGGTGTATAGCATTGCACACCATTATCATCCATGGTCCATAGCTATAGGTTTGTCTGATGGACATCGAACAACGCCCCCTGGTCACCATCCGTCAACGGTTGATGCGCCCCTAAAAGGGTCAAAGGGAGTTGATAATTCTCAAAAACCCGGCTTTGTCAGGCCCTACTCGTTTGGGGAGGCATCTTAGGAAGGCACCCTTTTGTTTCCATGAAAAAATCCACTAGACAATCATATACATCCCCCAAATAATATGGGCCTAAATTTCTGGTATACCCTACCCTATTCTCAGACACGCCCACATAGCTCTGGGACATGGAAAAACATCCGCATCTCCCTGACTCCATCCAATCCAATCATGATTCATCATGCGTGGTTTCCATAATGGTTCCCAACTCCTTTGATGGTGACATGTGACACTCAGACTAAGCGAAACCAAGATTTGAAACCCACGCATTTAAGCAACTTCTATCTATAAACATGTACCCTCTGGTTATGACTAACATAGCCATGGTATAGATGGCCCATAGAAATAGATGGTTTACCTATTAAAAATTGTGATTTTCAATGGCTATGTTAAATAACCAGATGGTACATTATGTCCACTGAGAAATTTCTCTCATCCAGGGGATCTTAGCCCAAGACCTGGTTGCTTGTTGCGGCCCATTGAGACAACTGATCTAATCCCGGAACTGTTTCCACATATTTTTCTAAATAACGCAATATCCTGGCCTGAGCTGAGAATCATACATGCACATCTCTATATGGATTTTTTTTTTGCACCTTTAGATTGCTGGAAAAAACGTGAAAAAACATAGCAGTCCAACATAGGGGGGTCAAAAATGGGCTCAAGGTGGGGTGGGGTTTCCGTGTGAATTCCACCAGCCCTTGGGGCCTCTTTGCTATAGGCCTCAAAGTGGATTCAAGTGGCACAAATCACATGAACATGCCACCAAGTTGCTGATATCATGTTGGTTGACATCATATCATGCCACATCTCCATTCTGTCACCACAAACAGTAGTAGACTTACTTGCTCCCTTAAGATCTAGAGCTGTGACCACACAAGAAGTAAAATGTACCCAACTACTTCACACATTTTGTCATAGCTTTCTCACCTTGCTGCTTGTTTCTGTTTGTTTTCAAAAACTGTCATTGTGCTAAGTGCATCCCCAGGAACCTTGAGAGGAAGCCGACCGCTGCCAGTACTATCCAGACGAGAAAGCTGCGTCTTCATGTCACGACCTAGTCACTAGTCTGGATCCGGCGAATCTCACGACGCGTTTACAGCCAACAACCAAGTGATTTCTGGCTGGCTTTGGTGAAGTGAACCATGATATACCATGATTTTTTGTATGGCTTGGATAATTTGGATATGGAATGATATGGATGATGCTGCATGCAATAAATTTCAATGGGGTTTGTTACAGTGTTACAGTTTGTCCATGCCAGTTCTTCAACCTTTTCCCGTGGAATTCTGGGACGCAGGGTTTTGCACTTGAGGGGCTGCAAAGTCCGGGAAGAACCTCGTAATGGTCTTGAGCCCCCTCGTGATCAACACTCTCATTGCCAACACCAACACCAGAATTTCCATCACCATGAAAATGAGAAAATGATGACGATCATGATGGTGATGATCAACATCATCATCAATCGATCAATCAAATCAATTCGAATCAAATCATTTCAACCAACCAATCAACCAACCAATTCAAACAATCAATCTATCAATCAATCAATCAATTCAAACAATCAATCTATCAATCAATCAATCAATCAATCAATCAAATCGACTCGACTTGAATCGACTCAACTCAACTCAATCAATCAATCAAATCCAATCCAATCCATCAATAAATCATTCAATCAATTCGACCAATCAATCAAACAAATAAAGAAATAAATCATCAGTCATCATTTATCATGTTCTAACTATCATCTATATAGCATCTATCATATCTCATCTATCATCTATTATCATTTATCATCATCAAACTTCATCACACATCTTCAATAATCATCATCTTCATAGTTCTCATCTCTTCTGTGTTGAAAGTAAGCACACCTCGATTTTTATCAGGATCAGCATCTAGTCAATTGTCATCGCCATCGCTGTCGCTTGAGGTGTTAACCTGCGAACCTTCATTTGAAACCATCAATTCGCACTTTTTGTTTAATTGCGTAAATTATCGGCATATTTCCGGACACCAAAACGACAAACGTATGTTCTGTTCGTACGTTCTGCTCAAGTGACAATCAAAATTCTGATAGTTGCCGTAGCCCATATACAGCGCAAGATAGGTGGGCAGTGCGGTCTTGAAGGAGTAGAACGGTGCCTGAACCACCCAGCTGTCTCCAGTTCAACCCAGGATCGTCCAAACGGAAGCTGATTTGATTTGCACCTGTCCGAATTTTCAAGCAACTTAAGATGCGGTTATTGCAGACCATCTGAAAATAGAGCCAAATGGCCAAATGGTGTGTCCGATTTTTTTTCCAACCACTTTCCCACAGATCTGGATAAATTCTAAAAATTCCCTCAGCTGCATTAAGGCCATCTAAATCCACTTAGGTCGAGCCGCTGGTCGCAAGGATTTCCTCGAAAGCCTCGGCTGGCAGCGCTCTGTGAAAGGAGACACTTAAATCAGTTTGGATTTCTCATCTATAAGTATGACTCTAGTATCTATAGCATATAAAATGTTGTATTAATAAATCATATGATATATAACATATATATATATATATATATCACATAGATATATACATATATTTTTAAACATTTAAATAAACAAATAAATATACTTGATATATGCAAATAAATATCTATACACATAAACATACGTATGCATACACATATATATATATATATGTATGTACATTGTATAAATATTTAAATAGCACATACTGCACATACATACACATATTTAAACATATTTAAAAATATATCTAGTCTAAAATATATTTAATATCGGCTTCTCAAGGGGTTCTACTGTATCTATATCTATATCTATATATATAAAGTTTAAGCAACATCTACTGTATCAGTTAAAATCGGTAGTCTATAAATAAGCGATTTACTATCGATAATTTAGTGACGGTGTTCTTAATGAAATAAGATTGAAGATATGTTCAGAGCGGGCCCTGATGGTCTCCGGTGGTGTGACTGTATGATGCCATGGCATATCCCGATCCTTGCACAGCTTGCCGGCTCTTATCCAAAAATCCGAACTTCAATTGTTCAAATATATTCAAATGTCATCAAATGTTGTGATTCTATGGATATGTTATGATATAAATCAAGAATTGCCAATTTTTATGCCCACATCAATGTGCACAAACCAAAGAATCTCAGCTTTCGATATTCCTCAAGCTTGGCCAAGCAACTTCGTCACAAACTTCCTGATATTCCTCCAAGACTTCACGTGGCCGGTGGCAAATTCTTGACCGATACCTTGGCAACGATGAAGACTTCAAAGATGTGTCCCAGATAGCAAAATGCCATCTGATGTCTGGAAATATCTGGAATCAGTGGCTGAAGAAATGCATCCAAAATATCTGACAGAAAACCAGGCAAAAAAAACTTTAACCAAGCAAATTATAGCAGTTTCCCTACCGTTCAACACGCTTTAACAGCGGCACTTTATCCCCAGCGGCGAAAACGCTCGTGGAAAACTGCAGGTGCTCCGCGTTTTAGAGACTCCAGATTTATGATGACCTGGTCCCAGTCATGCCTTGGCTCGATGCCGCGATGCCCCATCGCAAAGTCATGGCAAGGGGAAGTCACCACCTTGGGAAAAAACATGAAAAACACACATTGAACAGCAGCAGTTGCTCAAGATGTGGGGATTGTTCAAGTCTGGGATGATTAATCTATGCATATCTATGCTTCACACTTTGGCTGATAGATCATCCCAGATCGTTCACTGCCAATTTAACTTGGACCACAGTCAGTTGCCAAACTTCCAGTCGTCAAAGCCAAACTTCCACTCGGAAATGCTGTTCCACTCATAGGTGGATAGCATATAGTTCTAGGGTCCACTTCATCTCCCAACATGGGGCTTTAATGGGCTTTATACCTTCAAATAACCATGGTTGTAGCATCTAAAAAGCCGCTAGCCATTTGGGGGCGTCCTAAAATATCCTAAAATGGTGGTAATCATCCATGCAACTACGAGTTTCCATTATAAACCATCCCTTTTTCGGTACCCCCATGACTATGAAGACTCCCATTTCGAACTACCCTCAAACTGACATGGCTAAACAATCTAAACATTGCTATTGAAAATTGCCATTTATGCCTGATTTACCCTTGTAAAACTGGTGATTTTCAATAGCGAACTGGTGATGTTTACCAGGCCGGGCAATCTCAGTCCGAGTCCTCCAGGCTTCACCAATCTCCAAGAAACGCCACAGCCAAGGCGGCACAGAAGACTTCATGAAGCTCCTCACGAAACGAAAAAACCGCGCGGTTGCGAGATGCTGTCCATCCCGTTGTCATGAGTATTGCATATTATTGCTATATGCATACCAACATATACCAACATAACAAGACTTTCTGGTTTCATACGCGATGAGCGATTTGTTTGGTAGTTCTTTTTTGGCTATATTTAACACATGAAACCCCACAAAACACCAAAAACACTACGGGCAAACATATTTTGTTTCGCACCATATACATGGATGATCAGCATCAAAGGACGCCCGGCCGTTTTCCCCAGTCTTTAGGGTGGTCTGTAGGGGTTGAACAGGAACCACGTCCAATCTTGGGGAGACACCAGGCTAGGCTATTGACCGGGGAGTGTTGGGTGGGATATGAGCGGATTTCAAAAGCCAAGAAATTGAATGAAATTGGGACATTCCATATCATTCCATAAGATGTGTCGACACATGTCATGAAAGTGGGTTGACATCTCGCCGACCCTGTCTGAAAGCAGTGACATCATCCTGCTGTTTCGCCTCTGTCCATTTATCAGCAGACCACAGACTGCACTTTTCCTCTAACCATCTCTAACCTATGTCCAAGCAAGGCAGGCTAAAGGTCAGCATAAAGTAAGCATAAGTACGACAAGAGCTCTATCTCTCAGTTCCTCATTTCGTTCAGCGATCAGCCCCTTTAGGTCTTATGTTTGCTGAACACTGACCAGCCTGAATAGGGGAATCTCAGCGCTCCAAGCTCGCTTGGCGAGTGGAACATGACGACTGGACGTTTTTTAACGTCAACCGCACTCTTCACTTGGGCCAGTGCACGCGCTTGTGATCCTTGAGGGCATTCTGCTGATGCTTGGGGTCAAGGTATGAGTTCACAACAGTCTCTTTGGAGAGTCCCTTGCTCTTGTCCTGCACCGGATGACATGGAGCATATCTTATGACTAGTGACATGTCGGGAAATGCCATGCAGTGAAATTTAAAGTTGCTTCATCTAACCTCTGAAAATATCACGCCGCATTGAATAGTATACAAATGTAAAATAATTGTGAAATATATACATTTGGATTCACTTGGATCATTTGCCACCCCAACACTTGGATGGATTCGTGGCTTGGTTGCCCTTGCAGTACGCCACACGCCAAAAAAAACACGGACTGCAAAACGAGCGGGCCCATCAACCCATACTTCACGCAAGCAGGACAGCCCTTCTTCCAGCTTGCACATAATTGGCCACGCAGCCCGATGTATTTTTTGAATGTTAGATTTCACATTCCCGCTCCAGCTCAAAGGTACGTGTCTCCCTCAAAAAAATTGTTTTTCCCTAGATCTAGTATATTACATGGTTGGGATTGCATAGGTGTATATAAATATATATATATGATGAAGCTCAAAGCTACCTTGCTGGCTCACTGCCTCCTTGCTAGCTCAAAGCTCAAAGCTACCTTGCTGGCTCAGTGCCACGTAGCTGGCTCAGTGCCACGTAGCTG
>Ga0126342_10006919_pt1 | contig 20195 bp, 18 predicted proteins | sample Cyp1metagenome_FD_92528 | JGI IMG/M metagenome (GOLD analysis project Ga0126342, IMG submission 92528) | Coral microbial communities from Lord Howe Island, Old Settlement Bay, Australia - Cyphastrea 1 metagenome | ecosystem: Host-associated > Invertebrates > Cnidaria > Coral ...
GCATAGCTCCCCTGGTCTAAAGTGCCTCTGAGAATCTCAGATTTAGCAATGGTAGTTCATTTTAGACCAGCGTTTTAGGGTCTACAATGTAACCAACAAGGCCCCTCCCAAGTAGCTGAGGGTGTATATATATATATACATATATACACATGAACCTGACTCAAAGGAACAAATGACTAAAAGTGCTCCAAAACTATGGATGGTGGGCGAAAACTGCGGCCTCCGCTTGAGGAGCTTTGGGATTGATCGATCACGGCGAATTCCGCATGATGATCATCATGTGGACCTGTCTCCAAACGCAACTTGCTAAGCAGTTTTTTGTCAGGGGCAGAAAATCAACGAACTGCGGCGTTTGGGTTGAAATCATCAGTTCCATCGGTGAAGAGCTAGAAGTTTTTGGTGACACGGCAGCCGCTGGCTGCTGTCAGGTTATCTCTTGGAGATGTGAATTGTCAGGTTCGACCACCAAAATCTTGAAAACAAATAAGCAAACTACAAAAGATTGTGGCAAAGAAACCTGCATCTCTCTGTAGTACCTGATTGAAATTGAGTCTTTTGTGTACCAGAAGCTCAGCGCAAAGTGCTACCGCAAATGCTTCAGTTGTTTTCAAATAAATTCACGTGGCTATGCCTATGTAGCCGCCTGAGCTACATGGGCTTGTTTGTAAGAGGAAAGTGTAGAGGCCAGCCTTTTCTTTCGCACCATTCAAAGAAAATCACACTCTGCCATAATGGCAACTTTCAGTGTCTTCTTTCAGAGAAATCACATACGCTGCACTCAGCTGGAATCCATATTGTCAACCTGAGCGGAATGTGATGGAATGTGATTGTTGAACTATGTACAAGCCATCTAAAAGTACATACAAGTACATCGTTTTTTGATCTCATACAGTGACAGGTTTGTTTGAAAATAAGATATCACCCAAAATCAGTGGTGTATCTCGGTGTATCATACTTTCCTCGATACCCATCAATTATGTCTAGGCACCAAATTCACACCTGGTTTTTTAGTAGTTGCTAAGACTAAAAACATTTTGGTTTTGATACCCATAAGATAGATCTAGCAAACAACCCCCGACGTTTTTTGCTGTGAAACTTTCCACACATATCAAACACATTGTCAATGGTGGTTTTCTATACCCAGACTTCACGCGTCATGCCTGTTGACCTGGCAATAAATTGGATCAAATTGGATGTTGTTCTACAAAATTCCTTTTTAACTGGCCTGACATGGTGGTTCTCTACCATGTGGTAACCCCTTTTTTTCCCCCAATCAGAAATGCCAATTTCACCAGAAATAACCGTGCTGTTGTCACCCCCAAATTGGGTTTCCACACTCCACGTTTCCCTCCCAAATGGGTGGCAAAGGATCTGGATTTGTTCCTTGATGCCATTGAGCTTCACCAGTTCCTGGGCATCCCGGTTCACGAGTTGCATATTGTAATTTATATAACCATATATATATATTATGCCATATATATATACTATATAAGAATATATGACCATTATGACCATATATATACAAATATATATATATATATATGTGTATGCATCTATTTATATACTTAATATATACTATTAATATATATATAATGTGGGGCTCCAATGTCACTGGTATAAGTTGGTTTGTAATCCCATCTATTTGTTTGCTATTATTCCTGCCATCCTAGTTAAGCAAGTTATGTCCACTAACTTAAATATCCAGGGGCCCCACAAATTGTAGGTGCAGTATAGATGCGTTGGACACCCATTGTCGGTGGCCCCCACGGGCCTGAGACTTCATGTGGACCCAGAAAGGTCTGACCGACCAAGAAATGGAAAGGGACCCAGGGTCTGAAAATCGAAGAATGAACCGTTGAAAATGGGGGTTTCCATGGGTTTCGTCATGGATTCCCAAGTCCCTAAGTCCTAGTCATGATGCTCCAAGGAGTACCCCCCGAGCCGAGGCTTTGCCCGAGAATGGCTGTGGTTTTTAGGCAGGGGACGGAGCTGCAAATTTCAAGATGGGTGGGTGCCACAAAAGTCATCACAAATCATCAAACATTGAGGAAAACCCATGGAAAAAAGCCAAACATCATCAAAAATCATCAAAAATCCATGAGGGGAATAGTGAACCCCCCTTGTGCAGGGCCCACAAGCCAGGCATGTTTGTGTTCGACCTCTCTATTTTCCGCCCCCAATGCGCTTTGGAGTTCTTCGGCTGCAGATGGGTGTGGCGCCGGCTTTCTACCGCCTTTTGTGAGACGGTGACACTGTCCGGAACACGTTTACAAATCAGGTGAGAAAGCTTCATCTATAATCCATAGGTTTATGATGTTCATGAACCTTCCCACGTTCACTCCATTCAGTGATCTTTGGGTCCATTGGTTTTTGCAAAAAATTAGAGGCTTTGGAGGCCGCCGAGAGGGTCCCAAGACGCAGCCCGGAAGGTTTCCCTACTTCTGGAAGTGGCTATTCCACTGGGCGCTGTTCTTCGTGATGATTGTGCCCCACTGGGGGATCTTTGGGGCGGCCATGGGACCAGTTTCCAAAGAAGTCACAACAGATGAAGTGAAAGGAATCTGGAATTTCAGGGCTATTGCTCTAAAGGTTACGCTAGAAATATCAAGGAGTTCATTGAAAGCTGTGGTCAATCAAACACTGCGCAGACTCAGCTCCTACCTTTTCTGCCTGTGCCTTTTTTGCCGATCCCGTGCCCACAACACTAAATACACTCTAAGACTCTTTAAGAATCTACAACAAGTTTCAGAGTAATGTTCCACCTCCCAGAAGTCTGTTTTTTTTGTTTTTATCATGTTTGATCATAGTGTCCATGTTTTTTTCGCATTGCCGGTTGAAACAACGGTATTCCTGGCTTTTGCTAGTGATTCCTGTATTCTACGATTGCCCATAAAGGATGGTAAACATTCACGATTCCCATCAAACTTTGCAATGTGTTGACCCGTCTGCCCATCCCCAATGTTTTTTCATGTTTTTTTCCTATTCCAATAATTTCCAATCTATTCCATAGATTGTGCCAGTTTATTTCCTTGTATGTCACTGTCACTAACGCATCCAATTCTTTTCTCCTGATTCATTCCCCCGTGGCTCTGACGTTTCATCCTTGGCGCCGAGCTTGCTAGGTGCTTCTCTTGGTCATCATGCTGGCCATTGGCCGCAACCATAAGAACCTCGAAGTTAAATCTCGTCATGGTGCTTCGAAGGCTTTGCCAGAGATAGGATCAGATCTGGCCATATCCCCCTGGGGAATTCATGGAATGGGGGACTTTCCCATGATTTTTTTCGCCAGATTTGATGCCAGGAACCCAATATTTGCCAAAAAATGCCGCATTTGCCACATCCCATCCCACACCTCCCAGGAATGCACAGCACGACTGGAAATATATCAGCAAGAAGCAAGCCTTGTTGTCGATGTTCTCAGCCTCTCTGTTGCCTCTTGACCCGCCAAGGGCGTTGGATTCCCGGGTATGCCGTGGACTTTTTAAGCGTGGATATTTGCTTGAAGCAGTATTCCGTTCAGTGGTGGCTACTCATCTTTTGAGCATGGCTAAAAATGATTCCTTCCTAGATCAGATTACTGTATATATGAATATATATGATATAATCGAGTACAGGTACTGTTTAGATCTGTTTAGATTTGTTTAGATCTGTTTATATAGATCTGTTTAGATCTGTTTAGATCTGTTTAGATCTGTTTAGATCTGTTTAGCATTGCTAGTTTAGTAGAGTCTATATACTTGTGCTAGAAACATGACCAACTTTGGGCCTTCGACTTGTCCTGGTGACTGGCAGCGAGGCTCTTTACCCTGGTCCACCTACGAGACGACCTCATCTTTGCTCAGTGCATCGCCTGTGAAGATGACAAGTTCTGTATCTTGGTAAGCCAATCGTAGATCAATGGAGGTGCTTATATAGTACACATAAATGGATGATATAGATTGATATAGACTATAGATGATATTTATATATATACTCCAATCATAAGCCAAGTGGTGGGAATTGCTGAAAAAGAAGTTCTTCAAAAGCTATAGCAGCTATAGCAGCGATTTGTTCAGAGCTAGTCAAAAAAACAATACTGCCATTCTTACTAGAAGGAGATTCGCAAAACTGATCAATTCTTGGGCTGCTTAAAACACTATGCAACCAGATAGAATGTAGTTTGTTTCTTTCCGAATCATCATGTCATGGTAATTGAAATGGACTGCGCATCCCACTGCATCCCCCAAAAGCTTCTTCGTCACAGTCCAAATAACCACAGTAGACCTATTCCCTGGTGATCTTGTTAGACTTGCTACTTGGGTGGTGGGAATCGATTATGACATCTTCCATGATTTTGGGGTGTTTTTTTGTATGCCAAAATAAAACACTAAACCTCAATATTTTGGGGGAATTTCTCAATGGCCATTTCAATGAACCTAGATTGGAGGTACCTACCATACAAAAGGCAATGTAAGGGCTATTTCAGGGAATATCCACCAAATTTGGGTTTATATGGTACAGTATCTCCATTTTAGCGTCCTGAAATTTCCATATAATTATTTAATATTTTATACATTATATATGTATATATACATATCTATATACACCAGGCATATAAACCTCATCATTCTCTGGGTTGCCGGGTTCGCCGCTTTGTCCCATCCCATGTCGCGCTGAGGTCTGGCCGAGCAGCCAGTGATCTATTGCGACATGGCCGACTCCGTCCTTTGGTCGCAGCGGGCAGGGAGTTGGAATTGATGGATGACTTAGAACTGCACCAGTTGATGGTTTACCCTCTGGTAAACATACAAAAAACTATGGAAAATCACCATTTTTAACGGGAAAAACCACTATTTCTATGGCCATTTTCAATAGCTATGTTAAATTACCAGAGGGTATCCCATCATCCCATGAAGTTTTCAGTGTTGAATTTTGTTACCAATATTTATCAACTGCAGTTCATTTTGGGACCCGCAGTATCATGGTAATGACAATAGCTTCTGTCCGAAAATATTAGTTCAATGGGAGGTATATTCCTCGCTGTAGATCATTTATTTTCGGCTTTTTGGAGGCCAGTTGCCCCGATCAATGGGTGAATTACTGGGGATAATATGAAAACAATGGGTTAATATGTATGTTTTTAATATGTTTAAATGGTCTTTAGTTGATAAAAGATAAGAAAAAACATCTCATCTCTTCCAACAATTTCCAACAGCTGGGATCGATATTCTTTGATTAACAGCCACATCTAAAAAGACCATTGGTTGATATTCCAAAGACATGGGCTATTGGGCTGTTCATCGAATGGCCAACAGCTGGCCGTTTTTGGAAACCCAATGAGACCCAGCCTTAGCGAGACTGGCATGGTCAAGTTGTATGGCCTTGCGATGGGGGATGGTCATCCCCAATATCCCCAAGACCCTTTGGTAAACTCACAGTTTGCTATACTGTAGGTAAAATCAACTATTTCAATGGTCCATGGCTTCAATAGCTATGTGAAAGTACCAGAGGGTAGGGCTGATTTTGGGGGATATACCCTCTGGTAAACTAACATAGCTATTGAAAATGGCCATAGAAATAGTGAGTTTTCCCATGAAAAATGGGTGGATTTTCCATAGTTTTTTGTATGTTTACCAGAGGGTACCCGAGTCCCATAGCAATTTGAGAATCCCATGGTGGGATCATCGTCCGTGTTTTGACCGCCTCTATGTTTGGCGTGTTTCTACCGCCGGTTGAACCCAGACCACACGTTTTGTAGAAAAACATGTGCGGATGTTTTTTTCATCACACAATATCAGATTAGATTTGATTAGATGATATTAGAATATCATTAGATGATATTAGATGATATTTTTTACTTGATATTAGATGTGCTGTCTTCGAGGTTTCAAGTAGAATGAACACGCGTGTGTTTCCTTCGCAACGGGCTACTCTAGTTTGTTTTTAGCAATGGGGACACTTGGATGGTGACTCACATTATGTAGGCACATTACTTGCTTGCACTTTGTGTAATCTTTCCAGTTTGGCTGAACTGCTGGCATGCAATTGTATAATTTTACATGTATATACATAATCATATGGATATGTATACATATATAGGTATGCATAGAATGCATAGACATGCAGATACATACATATACATATACATAATTTATATAACTATATGTATTCTATAGAACATTAAATACAATTGTTTTACATACTATAACCATACTATATGCATTTACATAGCATGACCAATTTGTATCTCCTGTGCAATGACCCACTTGCCGCCAGGAATGGGCCGTGACTTGATGAAAATAATGGCCGTGTCGCCGCTACCCCGGGGAAGCCTCGTGAAAGCTGGACAGATAAACCATGATAAACCTGGGTCAGCCTTGGATGAGTACTTTAGAACTTGATTCCTTCGCTGGATATGGATATATGATACTGTATATATGGTATAATATACATATATATATATGTATAATATAATATATATATATATTATAGTATATACAAGATAATATATATAATATAATATGATAAAATATAATATAATATTATATAATATGATATAATATGATATGATATAATATAACATAATATAATATACTATAATAAAGTATATACTATATAATATAATATTTGTTATGTGATATATATAATATATAATATATAATATATAATATATAATAATATAATATATAATATAATATATAATATATAATATATAATATATACAATATATAATATACTATGTATATATATATGATATAATATATATGAGATTATATGTATATATATATATATATAAATTATACATTAAGCAACTGAAAAAGGTGCTGCGTACTTCAGATTGGCCATAAACGAGCCGTTTTTTCACGGGCCAAACGTTTAGAGGTCTGTGAATTCTCACCATGTTGATCATCCTGTGGCGTTTCGGTCAGCTGACTGAGCTATAGGGCTGAGAAAAAGCTAGCTGGTTCAATGTCCGGTTTAATACGGATATACATATACATATAATATATATATAATATAATATATATATATAATATAATATCATATGATATATATATAGGGATTATGAACTGTCCCCATACTACGCATATTTTCTAGCCAACCAGCACAATGAGGTGGGATATGGTTATTTTTCACAGCTCAACTAGCTTTGTTCAACCTGGAACTATACGCATCGTATTGCATGTTCACGTAGGATTGATTGATCGGCAGTTTTGGGGATGTAGACGGGCTAGGCACTGGGATTTTCATTGATCCAACGGCACAAATGCTGGGGACATACTAGAACAACATATCAAAGTCTAGTTGCAACCAGCCACAAACTATTGGGTTTCTCAATGGATTATCCAGTTGCTTACAGGTTCAGATCGATTTTGCTGGAACGGGTCGCTTCACATTGATTCACTTCAGTTCTCTTTGTACAAAAATGGTGCACCCCCTTCAATTTCATAGTTTGCGATAATACTCGCCGGTAAAATATTGTCATTTTGGTGGAGATACCAATGTACCCCAAGCAAATCCCTCATCAATATCCCTTTGTTTGCTGGTTGAGCCTGACAAATTATTGGTGGGTGAAGTCCCATGGAAATCGCATATGGGATACAGTTGGTTGTATATGTCCCACTAAATCCCCATTAAATCCACATAAAAACCCTCCAAATTCATAGAAATTCCCATTCAATCCACATGAAATCGCCAAAAACTCCACAAAATCCCACCAATGCCCCCACAATCGCCCCCCCCCATCCCATCAATTGACCCAGCCCAGGCGATGGCAGTGCTGTCCGTCATGGATCTCTTCCTGGTGATCGGGTCCACAGTGCCGATTTTGGCCATCACCATCTACAAGAGCTGGAAATGGCAGCATGGGCACCTTGGTTTTTGGATGTTTTTTGGGTCCCTGGCAGCCCTGGTCCTTTGGGATTTTCGGCGAAAATCCACCGGGGATGATGATAAAAGCATGAAAAAATCGTATTTGACCATGGGGATTCAACGAACATAGAGGGGCATAGCTGGGAAGTTGAGCCATTTTGGCACCATGGATGTAGCAGTTAGCACTGATCAATGATGCCCTCCATTTAGATTCCCCAGGGGACCACCTTGAAAGTGGAGAAAATGTCCCAGTAATATATGGTTCATTGCTGGATCAACCAACTGGACGGCGACTTTAACCACGGATTTTTAAGCGTCAAACCATTGGGATTCAACGTCAAAACTGGAAATTCATCAGACTTTCTGGGGTTAAATGATCACATCGGATGGCTACTGCAGGTACAACTTTTTTTGTATTGCCAATTTGATGCTGATATAACTGATATAAACATATATAAACCAACTTAAATGCTGAAGACTTCCACAGTGTCTCAAAGATTTGCCGGGACGGCCCCCTCCTTCATCAGCAACTCCAAGATGAACCGTGGGCATTTCAGCACAAAACCAGCTTTGGATGGTTGATTACAGGATTCTCCGCATTATATCAATTACATACCGGATACATAAAGCATCATAAAACAATGATGATGGTAGACATTAGTAGATTATATATGATTATATCAGTTTTACATACCTCATTATATAATATATTACTGTAATATACTGTAATATTTATGATGATATTTTGTAATTACCAATATTTCAGAAGTAGACTAGTAGGTTAATTAAAACAATTACCAGAGTGCCGAGGTTGGCCATGAGGTTCAAGAAATGGAAGGAAATGGATGGAAATACGAAATACATGGAAATGGATGGAATGGATGGAAGTAGATAGAAATGGATAGAAATCGACGGAACTGGATGGAATTGGATGGAATGGACGGAATGGATGTAAATGGATGTAAATGGATGTAAATGGGACTTGGCAGTCAAAACTAAAGCTTGACAGCAAAAGCCTCAAGTAGTGGGGACTCATTTATTGGATCCCCAATAATGAAACATCACGTGAAACATTCCTAATTATGGACCTTCCGCCATTTATTTGGGAGCTGTGAAGTTTAGCATCTCATCAAGGTAGGCCCAGTCTGGACCTCGGAGGATGGTTTGAATGGGATACCGACAAGTTATAGCTAAAGGATGCTAAAGCTGTGAATCTTACAGGAATAGACTGATGACTGGGATATGACTGGGATATAACCAACACTTCTGAGTAGGTGTGTCTGAAAATATCACAAGACTCACCCATTTCTGTCTGATGATCCCGTGGATTTTCCAGGGACGAGATCGCCTTGTCCTCGGACTTCTTGGCCCCATGGTACGTCTACATTTCAGCGCCTCGGCCAAGGGAAGTATCAAAACTCCCCATTGAAACAAGACTGTTGTTTTCTGTTCATTTTAGATGCTGAATCTGCGATTTTACCCGCCATCTTTTGACCGTGAAAGCGTCATATAGTTTCCGCAGTCAAATAGCAGGTCACCCAAAAAAACCCTCTGGTAAACTAAGCTGGCTATGGAAACCATGGCCCATTTATGGTTGATTACCTATCAAAATGGTGACTTACATTTATTTACCATAGCTATGTTGGTTTACCAGAGGGTCTTTGTGTGCTGCTCAGTTCCATCTTAGTTCCCACAGCTCTTGACTCCTCTATCCACAGGAGATGCTTGTGGAGCGACACATTGGATATATCAAGGAAGTTCGAGAGGCGAGACCTTGCCGAGCTTGCTGGGATGCTGGTTACTATGGGTAAACGTTTACCCTCTGCTAAACGTTTACATACCGTTGGAAAATCACCATTTGAATAGGCAAATCCACCATAAATGGGCCATTGTCCATAGCAAACTGTGAGTTTACCAGAGGGTATCTCCAAATGACCCTATCCAGAAAAGATGGACACATAAAGGAAGAAGTCGTGATCAGTTGAAGTGTTTCGTCATCAGGGCGTAACAAGGTAAAATGTTCAAGCAATTTTGAAGGTGATGTTTACAAAAACTATCAAAAACTCTTAGTCATAGTATGTCACAGTAATAGTTGGTCGGTAAACAAGTGTATAAACGCGGGTTCCTAGTGTAGACGGTCCTTCATGCCACTGACGCTATTGGGTTGTCTCAAAATCATCCTTTTTCCCATCAAAGTTGCAGTATATTGAGGGCCGGGCCCAATTTTGAGACAAAGCGTCACATATCCATCATATCCCGATCATCTAACCTCATCATCTAACCTCATTTGTTCCATTGTGTTCCCATACATTCCATATACACTCCATCGTCTCTACAATCTCCATGATTTCCCCGGGATAAGCAGCTGTGGAAGGCGGTCCCAGAATTTGAGCAAGCCTACAAGGATTTGCATACGGATGGCATGCGTCAGGACGGGGAGGGATGGCTTGGAGGTAGCTTGCACTGGTTAAAAGCTAGTGTTTAAGCTCCTGAAAAGTATAGAACATGGAAAGCCCCGAAAAATGGGTTTCGGGGGGTTCTATGTTAACCAGATTGTAACAAGCTTGTTTAGACCCGTTGTTTTGTTGAAGCCAAACTTCCATGGCTTTCTATCTTGGTTGGCCTTTAGATTCTTAGATATACATATGGATTTATTGAGTGACTCCAAAATACACGAAATTGGCTCCGGATTTTGGCCGGTGTGCATTTGAAAGCAATAAGTGACTATAAATTTGTCTTGGAAAATTGGTCTGACATTGAAGGCTTTTGGTTGCCATGGTATTTGGCATGATAAATTCAGATGCATGCAAATGAGTGCACATTGTAGTATGTCAATGCTGAATAATCTTGTGGCATCGTATGGCCAATATGTGTGATTTAGATCTCATTGATATGCAATTTTTTTCAGATTACCACATAGCCATAGAGTTCCATTTGGTATCAATGTGGGATCCCAAGGATAAACCATCCTGGCAACCAACCGGGTAGCCTCCTAGGAGGTGTGGAGCAAGGCCATTGATATCATCTTGGCCCACGAAGCGGAAAAGGTACCTGGGTAGCAAATCTTGACAGATATAGGACTTGAGTGGATTTACCCTCTGGTTATGTCAAAATAGCTATGGAAAATCCACCCATTTTTCATGGGAAAATCCACTATTTAGCTATGGTCATTTATTCAATAGCTATGTCACAAATTACCAGAGGGTAAGCAAGGAATTTAGGGGATTCATGGAAGTTGTATGGTGAGTAATGATCAGAACTTCAGTGACCCTCTGGTTTAATGGAGGTATTACCAGCAAAAAAATGTGATAAATGGAGGATTGGCTTGATTTCGTGATAATCTAACATAGCTATAGAAAACTGCTTCTTTGTTCACCTCCGAAACATGGTGTTCTTTTTCCATGCTTATGTTTGAGTACCGGAGGGTACTGACCCCTTAAGAATACATTCCCCCCGAGATCACACCATCCCCCAATTTTGGAACCCCAAAATGAATAGATCGAATGCAAGCAGGGTGCTGTTTGGGAGGTTCCTTCATATTTCGAAGAATTTTCTAAGAATCAATATGAATTCATGTTGATAAATATGAATTAATATGCATTCATATGGATGTTTATTGGATGAATCATATTCAATCTCATGCACCATGGCATGAACATCTTATGACCCAAATCTTGGCATGGCTATGCTGTCCGAGCGGTTCGGTGGAGCGATGGTCTTGGAGGTTTCCATAGTCACAGGGGATCCCCAATAGCTGGATGGTTTATAATGGAAACGCCTATAAAAATGGATGGGTTGGAGCTACTGCCATTTTAGGACACCTTCATTCATGTACTGACTCGTGACTCGTGAATGAACATGATGAATGAAGAGAGGGGTTGGTCTAGGTGAGCCTTAAATCCATTGGTTCATGATTTCCCCCATAAAGATGTTTTTTTAGGTTGTACTCTAAGTACTATCTTATTTTGAGGTAAACCCATGCGGTATCACCAGCAAACCTGTTGACTTGGGCCAACGGGTCAACGGAAGGGAACTGATGCACCCAACACATTGGTCATTCTTGTTATAATATCACATAATATAATGTAATATGATATAATATAGTATAGTATCATAGTATATAATATTAGATAATATATAGCATATATATATATATACACACACTGTGTATACATACTTGGGGGGTTCATCCCACGAAGTAAGTAGGTTAGTTCACCCCAGTGAAATCAATGGATGGGTCGCTCCCCAGGCCGAAGTGTTCCTGCGGCGGATGATTCGACATTTGCCCCTTGGACATGACCATGACGGAAGCCTTTTTGTTGAATAGGCTGGCATAACCAACCAGTAAATCATGGTAAGTCGCCATGACGGAAAGTTGAACAAACCGTGGCACAAGAAACAGGTTCATGATCGGTTTACTCTCGGTTTGTTTTAAATGCTGTACTCATATTTATCTCATGTATTCTCATTTTCTCTCTGTTTATGGAAGGTATTTCACCGCCGCTTCTGAAACTGGCTCCAGTTTTTCTTCACAGAGGCCCCAGTGTAAAAACAGCGTCCAACTCAAGAGTCAGGTCATGTTGAGGCGCTTGAGATCAGAGTCTGAAAATAGGCTGCCCCCAAAGTTTGGTACTCATTTTCAGGCCATTTTGAGATTTTCAGGTCCTGAATCAGGTCTCCATTTTCGCACAGACTCCAATTTCCATCAGTGCGTGATTTTCTTTTATAAATGGGTGAAATCCCAATGTTGCTTGAAATGCCCCAGTTCCAACAATTGGTTGGTGAAATCCTCCAAATTTCAAGCGAGGTACAACCACAACCCTCGATTCAATGTCATCGACGAGGATTCAGGTGGGCACTGGATACGACAGCCGTCACTTTCCAAAAAGATGTCCATAGCTATGGGTCAAAATATCCCATATGCATATATAGATATGAGTTCAAAAATGGGGTGGTTGAATCCTATAATGATCAACTTGTTCAATTTCGACCCACATCCAGTTATGTTGGTCGATACCCTGGCTTTCATGGAGGCTCACACACATGTCATTTGATAAATTGGAGAACAGAACCTCAATTGCTTAAGGTCTATCAAAAGAAACTAATCTCATCCCCCCAATACTGAACACCCCCATTGTATGGTCCCAAATGTGTGATTCCATCCCCTACTACAAAATCCATTATTTCTGGGGTGTGTTTAAGATTAGAATGGGGGAAGGGATTTATTGGCAAGATTCATTTACAAAACAAACTGATTATTAATGCATATGATTAAGACCAAATATGCGGTTTATCAAATGAATATGGCGTCAATAGGTCTATTGTTGGTTTATTAATTTATATACTGTACAATATTATTATTGGATGATAATGATATTTGTTATCGTATATGTCCATCATAAACTCCAATATTTATGATGGATTTTTTTTTTAAAAAAAAGTAGGTACTGTACTACTATGTTAGGAAGTTTTTCACTCCAATACTGGAGTTGGCAATAATTAGTCCATCATAAACTCCATGCGGAGGTTTCCAAAAAATGCCGTAACCCCCAAGTCATTAGACCATGACTTAGTATTAAGACCTACGGTGACTTGGGGATCCCCCATAACTTAAGAAACCCCCATATGGGTGAGTCTGAAAATAGGACAGCCCCAAAATCCAATAGTTTATCATCATGTTCCCTACTAATAGCATGTTGGAGGTATTTCATAATCCCATTTTCAAACACAGCCACATCCCATTCTATCCCCATGTTGGTTAAATCCCTGTGAAATTGATGGTTAAACCACCCCACTCATTGTTTATGGATTGTATTAAAACTAGACTAAGAACTATGATCTCTGGTCCCCCAAGTCCAAAAAATATGTTGATCCATAACCATATACCCTCTGGTAAACTAACATGGTTATTGAAAATGGCCATTTATAGTGAGTTTTCCCATTAAAAATTGTGATGTTCCATAGTTATGTTAGTTTACCAGAGGGTAAAGTCCATTTCAAGTCCCCATCTTTCTTAGTTCTAAATCGTCATAACTCATTAATGGTTAAACCACCCATAAATCATAATAAATCCATATTATTTCGATGATACTGTGGATGGTTGCGAAATCCTGCACCACCATATTATTCTTGGATGATAATGATGATTATTCATGTGTCCATCATAAACTCCAATGTTTATGATGGAATTTATTTGGATGGATGAAACCCTATGAATAATGGGGATAAAGCACCTATGAATGGCCATTTCAGGATGCTAAAATGGAGGTACCTACCATATGTGAGGCCTATTTTTTTAGGGCTATGTAAGGGAATATACACCCAAAATATGGCCTTATATGGTACTATATAACGTACCTCCATTTTAGGATCCTGGAATTCATGAAGTCCATGGCCCAGGTCCAACCTTCGCCTTGATCCGCGCCATTTTGAGGCTGCGATAGACCTGACCGGGGACAACTGTATGGTATCTGCATGTATCTGCCATCTTTAAAAATGGAAAGATAAGGGTTATAGAATATATATATATATATACTGCCATCAACTATAGATTATAATCAATCAACTATAGATTATAATCAGTCAACTATAGGTTATCAATCAACTATAGATTATAATCCGTCAACTATAGATTTTAATCAATCAACTATAGATTACAATCAATCAACTCTAACTATGGATTATAAACAATCAACTACAGATTATACTATAATCAACTATATATAGTTATAATCCATCAACCATAGATTATAATCAATCAACTACTGTATATAGATTACAATCAATCAACTATATATTATAATCAATCAACTATACTCAATCATTTTTTTGATTATGATCAATCACCTATAGGTAATAATCAAACATTTATAGATTATAATCAATTCTTTATAGATTATAATTCAATCAACTATGGATTATACTGTGATCATCAACCATATGATCAACCATAGTTATAATCTATCAACTATAGATTACAATCAATCAACTAAAGATTATAATCAACCAACTATAGGCTATAATCAATCAACTATAGATTATAATCAGTCAACTATAGATTATAATCAATCAACTATAGATTATAGTCAATCAACTATAGAGTATAATCAATCAAATATAAGATATAACCAATCAACTATAGGCTACAATCAATCAACTATAGATTATAATCAATCAGCTATAGATTAGAATCCATCAGCGATAGATTATAATCAGTCCACTACATATTCTAATCAGTTAAACTATAGATTGCAAACAGCTATGCAGTATTTAATGCAAACAACTATAGATTATAGTCATGGCTTATAGTCAATGCCGGAATGCTATACTAATACAGTTCGAACTTTCAATCAATGAAACTGAACAAATCACCATGTAGCTGCGATTGTTTACATTTACATCCATAACCTGAGTGATTAACTTGGCAAAACTATGATCTTGGCCAGGACCCAGGAGAATTTTCAATTGCTTTGACTTGGGTTGGAACCATCTTACACTGGTGAAATCACCCCAATCATCCACCATTATCCGCATTTGTTGGTTCTGAATCATATAAAGCCAGAAGTTGTAATCCCAATGTTTTGTTGCTTAACATCCCTTTTTTTCGCCCAAAACCCTTCTTCTTGCTCTTTAACTGGGTTCAGCATCTGTGCCTCGAAGCAGGAGTGATGAAGATGAAGAAAACGAAACAGGTGTCCCGAAGGAGGATGGTTGCCGAAAAATCGTTGTGGGACCCGGTTTTTGTGGCTTGCGAACCATGGGCACTGAAGTGGGGTTGTCTGAACATGGTTTTTAAATGTCTTTAATTTGTGATGAACGAGTGGGAAACTGATGATGAAGCATGGGATTTTGGTGGACTCGCTGTACCCTAGTTTCAGACAATTCGAGTAACAACATGTGTGCCACGGTCAAAAGTTGGATGATGACTACCATTTTCTTGGGGGATAGTCATTAACCCACCAGCAGGCCATACTTGAAAACGGGAAAAAAATGTCATGGCCAATAAAAAATAGGATTCCCAATATGGGATGGATGACCATGCCACATGTGTATATAGTATATATATATATATATACATATATATACATATATATATACATATAATTATATATATATACAATGTGTTAACATGGTTTAACCATGGGACATGTGGATGGTTTGATATGATTTACCATAAGTTGCCCTGGCAACGGAAAGTCCCTATAGATGATTTGATTCTGGCAGTCGTTCAGGGGACCCTTGAAACCCATCTGTGTTTGGGGTCCACCCCAGCATACCAAAAAATACACAATCTTGTGACATCTGACATCTGAGGGACATGCAATGATTTACCCATCAAATTGAGGAGATGAGGGAATAACATGACCGCTCCTGGTAACATGCTATCAATCAGAAAGATCAACATAAAGATATTGATCCATCATTGCAATAGCAACAACAACATTAGATTCCTGAGGTTTTGTCAGGTTATGTTATGACATGCTGCCAACTAGTTCGTAAGTTCATAACATTGTGATGTCCTTTCTATGACAGCAAGGATCCATGATTGGCGGGACGTTGATAGGTGGACCATTCGGCGTGAAATGTTCACGGCGGACGGGCGGACTTTCAGAATTGCTAGGAAGAAAGCCTTTAGGACGGTGAGGCTTCATATTGAGTCCAGTTGAACTTTGAATTGGATAAGTTTACTCGTACCATGATTTGTAGCTCAGTTTGCAGTTCCATTTCGACTCAACGTAGTTGACTCACATATCATGCATTCTATGGCATTCTTGGGGATAAGCTGAAACTCGCGTTGCGAGAGACATCAGCCAGCGGCATATGGGATGTCCCACCAACGATGTTCCAGGATATTCCAAGATGTTTTTTCCCAACCAAGTGCCGATCATTTGCTACCTCAATTGCTGACCTTGTTTCAACATGTTTCAACCATTTAGTTTGATGTTCGGCAAATGATATTGGTTGGTAAAAGGTAAACACCGAAAGGTCGGTAAATCTGTTTTGTTCCAACCATTTTACCAACCCATCATTTACCACCCATGTTTCCACCCATTTTCCCAACCATTTACCTGGCCCCACCAACGATGTTCCAGGAATCAGCGGTCGAAAGCCTCAAGGCTGCAGACATTCATCACATCACGTGCCTTGGCGACCATGGAGGAAGCCTGCTCTCCCCCGGGCTTCGGTTGTTTCAAATACCCTCCGGAACTCATGGCAATTGAAGATCGAACTAGCCATGGAGGTTTCGTTCGCTGGAAAACACATCGAAGTAAATGTTGATCGTCCCGGGCAGCCCACACTTTCGAGGTTCAGATGGATAAAAACCGGCTCAACCATTCTTGAGGACACACGGTTCATGAGAAAAGCAAAATAGTGATGTCAAGAATGGTGTTTCAAGGTTTTTCAATGATATAACATGAGGAAACCCATCCTTCACCTTCCAAGGATCACCCTGAACAACTTGTTGGACACTGCCAGGCGTGAGCGGAGCATAGCGGAGCTGTTGAACCAGGGATTTCACCGTTTCAATGCGTTGGAATGTTGGAACTTGCAGTATTCCATTGACAAATCCATGAGTATACTTCTGATTTTCAAGATATGGGGATTTCCATGAATGGAGTATACCCCAAAATGGTTGGTTTATAAGGGAAAATCCTATTAAAATGGATGATTTGGGGATACCCCCATTTTAGGAAACCAGCACATTTTCACACAAATTCAGTTTCCCAACTTTCTTTCAGGCAAGTGTTGATCTATTCTATTCCAACTTGTCCCCTTGCTTGTTGGAGAAGTACATCCCGACAGGGTTCAATGGAGGATGATACAAAATAGAAGTAGGTGGTCCACGGCGAATGCGAGATGCGGTTCACACCAACTTTAGCCAACCTACGGATTATTGCTTATCATGATTATTATTGTTATTATTATTATCACTATTGTTATTGCTATTATATGCTATTGTTATATTATATGTATATATTATTCTATATTGTTCGAACAATGTATCATACCAGTTATAGTAATGATTATTATTGTCCTCATGTTTTTGGTTCATTTGGATAATGCACAATAAACCAATATCATGTCCTTATCATAGCATTGATGCCATGACTATCAGGATCCTCTTCTCCTGTGTCCATCTGACCCAGGTGGACCATTCCGGGACTTCGAGTGATCAAGTACCACGGCTCCAGAGTGATCAAGTATATTTGTGGGAAGCTATTATGGGATCCAATTCCGTGATGTGGCTATTGGCTCAAAGCTATGGGCCGAATATTTATAATATTTGGGGGATGAACTTTTATTTGTGACTGTGTGGTTTTTCGCAGGCTTTTGACCCAGGCTTCATCCATACAAGAACTGAGAAGCTTTGTGGGTCTGAAGCCATTGGGAATGAAAAGCTCTCAAATCAACCAACTGTTCTTGTTTGGAATGGAGTTAAAACCCGGACATGAATTATTCCGTGCAGCTCCAAACACCTTCTCGCACTGTATTTCAGGTTGTTTTTTGGGGGTCTAAACATCTTAAGTCATCTTAGGACTATTCCTGATTCAGGACCCGAAAATGTACAGCAACCCAGGCCATTTCCAACCGGCGACCCATCTGCAAGGCGATGGCTCGGCTACAGTTGGAGCCTGGTCTTGCTGATCGTCCGTCGCTCGGCGCTTCGCGCTTCCATTTGGGGATGGTTCACATCAAACAACCGTAAAAATCCCTAGGATCCATGGATATCCCGTAAGTATGGCACATAACTGGTTGGTGGTGACTGGTTTCCATGGAATTTTGAATGACTTTCCCAAATAATATTGGGAATTTCATCATCCCAACTGACGAAGTCAATTTTTTCAGAGGGGTAGGTATACCACCAACCAGATAAATATACATAAATAAGGTCATCTTATGAGTGGGTTTACCACACTAGTCACTAGATGTCACTAGATATTTGAAATTTGACGGTATGTTCATCCGGCCACATGACACCGTGGCAAGTTGGCACTGCTGTAACAAGACTGACCTCGTGCATGGTCCGAAAAAGGGTGGTAGCATAATCACCTACCGATTGTGGTGAGAGTAATATAATATGATATGTGAAAATATGTATATAATTGTGTATATATATACATAATATAATATAATATAATCAAATGTGGCAAAAAGAAAAACAATGTATAGTTATTGGTCCCATTAAAATCTTCATTTATAGGAATAAACCCATTGCCATGTTTGATTACTATACGTTATGAAAGGACCAAAATGGTTGATGAAGAACCATTCACTTGAACAGTCTTTGAACTAAAATTGCGAAAGCGAAGAATAGGGAACTACTAAGGTCCCGAGAACACATTTGCAACCTCTAGTTCTAGTTTTGGTCTCAACTCATGTATATCGAATCTACATATATACTCTAATATACACTATGTACATATAATATTATGAAGAATATATATATATACATATCGCAATCAGAAAGTTATTGTTGCCTTATTGGTATATTTATCCATATTTGCTGGTTAAAAACTAAGTCTGCAGCACCTGCTAAACTACCGCTTTTGCTATCGAATTCTTTGCTTGACACCCCAACTTTTCTGGATGGACATCCCCTTTTTTTGCTGGCAACTCACATGAATTCATCATCCATTGCTGGTTGTAAAAGCTGTCAAATCTCCACTTCTGGAAGTTTTTAACGGGTATCATATCATCCCCATTTTCCTGCTGATCATATCCATAAGAATGGTGATTAATTATTACACTCTATAAATCCAATATATCAATGGTTAGTGGATACGTAATATAAATCTATTGAAGATCATGACTTTATGTAGTTACGTGTGATTATATGCGATTATATATCGGTTTGTAAATGTGGCTTGTTTTTCTAATGGAAATCTATTGATGATAAATATTACATCTGGTTACATGTAGTTATATGATGTTATATGTGGTCATATGTAGTCATATGATGATGACGACTACTACTACTACTACTACTACTACCTATTTTTATTACTGATTTTATATCAGTTATATCTCCATCTCATAACCGCAGGTTTCGCCATCCTGACCTTTGCCATGCTCATGCCGCGCGACAGAGAGGCCACGGTGCCGTTGGCCTACGTCATCACCAAGTTGGTGTCCGGATCCCAAATGGTCATGGGAACATGTGGGGTCCCCCAAAGTTGGGCAATTGTCCATGATCATTCTCAGTTAGGACATTTATAAGAAACCCAAAAAAAAAAAAAAAAAAAAACTAAAAAAGGTAAAAAATTAAAATTAAAAATAAAAAAATGTCATGACGTAAAAATTTTATAAATTATTTTTTAAAAATATGGAACTTGAAGGGTTTA
>Ga0126342_10006920_pt1 | contig 20194 bp, 17 predicted proteins | sample Cyp1metagenome_FD_92528 | JGI IMG/M metagenome (GOLD analysis project Ga0126342, IMG submission 92528) | Coral microbial communities from Lord Howe Island, Old Settlement Bay, Australia - Cyphastrea 1 metagenome | ecosystem: Host-associated > Invertebrates > Cnidaria > Coral ...
AGCCAACCAAGTCGCGCAACCCTTGTGGCGCAACTTGAGCCAAAATAGAAGTGAAACAACTGTACAACATGCAACACGAAAAACTACGGGGCAGACCTAAGCTACATCTAATGGCATACCACAAATATTATATAATATTATATAATATTATATAATATAATATAATATTATATTATATTATATTACATGCTTGGGTACAATTTGAAACAGAGAAACATGGGTTCTCAAATGGTGTGCAAATTCCTGCCAGTGCGAGACGTTTCCAATCTTTTTCCACCTGGAATGCCAATATAAGCCTATAAGCCCAATATTTTGAGCTCTGCCTATATTTTTTTGGAGGTCCATCAGAAACCCTCATCCAATGCCAGAGATTTGCTGACCACAATCTCATTTCGTGCGGTAGGAGAAGGATATTGATGCCGCTGAAGAGGGCTGTGGAGCCCTGCGGATGGTAGCCAGGCGGCATTTGGCTGATCAAACATGATCAAACATGATCAAACCATATTGGACCAGAGGCCCACGGCCCAAGACAGCCCGGATCGGATTCCTCTTTTTCGATTTGTTTTTTCCATTTTTTTGCGTAATTCCAAGCTACCAGGCTTGCGACCCACGCCAGGTCATGCGTGCAGGCGCCGGAGTGGACAACCTGGCCCTCCCGGCGTCTGGGTTTGGAGGAGCATGGTATGCTTGGGGTTCGTATAGTGTTGATGTTTGTTGGTGCAGATTTCTGCAGCTTTTTTTGGTGCTGAATAAAAACATCATATGCATTAGCATCATATAGCATGGTTTTTGCTTTGGAGGCTTGGAAGTTGAGACGGAGGAAGATGGGTTTGTCATGGTTTGTCTGAAAATTTGACATCCCCATACATCCCCAAGATCAACAAACCAAATCCTGCTATTTAAAAACTGGGATTTGGCTGCCATAAATATGACCAATGGCTATTTAATGCTATTTATGGCTGCCATTTTATCATCGTTTTCCGTTTAAAAATGGCGTTATGATCTCCGTGATCTCCTGAGGTGCTGCGCGAGCGTGGGATCCAGGTGGCCAATGCACAGGATGCCAACGCCACGGCGGTGGCGGAGTGCCTGGTCATTTTTTCCCCATCAGTTGGATCAGTTGGAATATGTTGGAATCATTGGGTTTTGGGAGAAAACATGGGAGATCATGGGAGGATTTGGGTGGATATAGGTGGATGTAGTCACTGTAATCACCATCAATAGAATTAATTGGTTGGGTCCGAGTATTGCCAACCACTCCGAGCAGTCTCAGGCTGACCTTTGCGCATTTGCTGAACCTGGACCGGCGCTTGTCCGATCAGGCGATCATTGATGCAAAAATTGGGGAAACAAATTGTTGGATTTGGCATGGTTACCCTCTGGTAATTTAACGCAACTATGGAAAATCACCATTTTTAATGGGTAAATCCACTAAAAATGACCATTTTCAATAGCTATGTTAAATTACCAGAGGGTAGGTGGTAAGTTTGGAAAGCTGGAACTTCATCCAGGTTTACTTTTCAAAGTCTACCAAGGGGCCACCAAGACACCTGTTCAATCCTGTTAGGTGGTGCGTGTGAGACTTATAGAAACCCAGAAGCCCGGAAGCAAACATAGACCATAAACCAGAAACCATGATAAACCAATGTGACCATTGGGTGGAAGGCGATATCTCGAACTTATGATCCATGACTATGGGAATTTAATCGGATAGTGATCTCACATTTCACATCATCCCAGGTGGAGTCCTTGCGAAGAGGAGAATGGCGGCGCCTGGACTTTGCCAAGGGTCCCAAGGGGCTGTTTGGATCCTTGGCTGAACAATGCTGAACATTTGGAAACCGATTCAGAACCTCAAAACCTCAATCTGTTTGCTTCTTCAGATCTATATTTTTTGTTTCAGCTTGTTCAGGTGAAGTTTTTTTGCATTTTGCTCTCAGTGACATTTCTTTTTGAGATTGGGATGCTTCTAGAAATCGGGTACTGTACCCCCAAACCGTTGGTTTCCTTGCCAGTACTGACCAAACCCGGTCCATGTTCTGAGAGACCTTCAGTTGGTTTGGCTGTACCGCTTCCAAGATATCTTATCCAGATCCTGGTTGTACACAGCTATAACTCAACAATATCCACCCAAGATATAGTATCGAATCTAAGAGTGACAAATCTTGGGGGTCCATCAGTATCCCTTCTCTTTAATCCGAGTCTACATATGTACCTTTCCGTGATTGCTGTACTAGATCCGTTCTTTTGCCGCTGCCAAGTTCTATCTACTATACAAGTTATCAGAGTTATAGAAGCTACTTGTACAACATCAAAAACAGTTATTATTAACACTTACATACCTTACATAACTTACATAAGCCTCTCTCTCTCTCTGTATATATATACATACACATAAGTTCAATTCAACTATATATTTATATTACATTTTAACATCTCCGTGGGTCAATTTCGCCGCGACTCCGTTGTGCTTCCCTTGAAGGCCGCAACCTGGCCGTGCTGGGCGTGGGGAATATTGGCCGTGAGGTCATTAGGCGATGGGAAGATGGGATGATGACAGGATTTATCATGTTTAAATATGTCTAATATTAATCACCCCATCATGATCATCTCATGATCATCATGTTTGATGATGTTTGAAGGGATGGTTATATCATGTTTAACTGTTCACTCACATGTTTCTTTACAAGAATATCATGATGAGATTATGGGGCAATGAGATTTGATGTAGAAATACATACCAGCTGATGATCTGTCGATGAATCTATCGTTGATGCGGGGGTGATATCTTTGAAACGCACTTGCCATTTTTCTGATACTAGTATGTCTCCACTTGGATTTGAAAACAGCTGATGGCAAGGAAGTTTACAGGAAATGTAGCTTCTTGTCGTCGTCATACCATGCTTGTTGTTACATCCCAAGTTCACCCAATTTGATTTAGGCCATATTTAATATTCTCATTGAATGGTTGCTTTTGAGTTTAGTTGGTCGAGATTCTCATCTCTCGTGGCTTTCAACTGGTTCACTGCATATAAAGTCCGCATTTCTGATGGTTCAGACCCCCCGTAAGTTTGTTTGTCACCATCAGGAGAGCTGTGGCCTTCGGCATGCAAGTGCGGGCCTGGAGCCGATCCTTCACACCACAGGCGGGGTAGCCAGGGCCAGTGTAAATGAATGCACCAAAAATATCAAGAATACATAATATGATAAGATGTAAACATATATATATAATATACACACACTCTCTCTGCAGAAACACATCCGTGCAGGCGTGTATACATAAGTTTGGAAGGATTCTCTATGGATTTCTCCATTTCTGCATGTAGTCAGAGGATGAACATATGCACGCGATGTACACATATGTTTTCAACATCGTTGAATGTCTGGTTTTGTAGGTCGACAACCACACAGTTGTGGCATGACCTGCTGATGTAGGAAGCCCGAGAGCTGAACGTGGAATTCTGCACAACGCCGGCAGAAGCCGTGGACGGAGCGGATGTCTGTGGCCACAGGATTTGGAAGCGCCGCTCAGTGGGAGGGGGAAACCATGGAAACCAATGGGAAATCATGGTCTCTTCATGTCTTTTCTCGCCAGCTTGGGGATCCATCCAGGATTCCATGAGAGATTTAGACATTGTCTGCCAGAATCCTGGTTTCCATAGAGAATCTATAATTTATATATATATATATAATGTACATAGATAATCATAGATATATCTAGGTCCCCAAAAATTGCAGACACCAACACATCCAGCATGGGTTTAAGCAGTTTTCTCGAATGGCCATTTTCTGTATGCTTCAGATGCTTCGGGGTTCCCAGGTCCAGGTTGACAACCTTTGCAACACACATCCGATGACCCAGGCCTTGTGTGTCCACCTGGCTCTCGCCCAGAACACACGCAACCTGGTGGATCGTTCGCTGCTGTGGAAGTTGAAGCCAGGTGCGCCGCAAATCGAGGTGACAGCGGGGATCTAGCCCTTCACTGCTGATATTGTGGGATCCGTGGGTATATCGAATTGTACCAATCAGTGATAGTTATAGAGATGTATAATGTAGATCTGCCATTAATATGTGTAGTGTGGATGACTCCATCCCACCTAAAATTACAACAATTTACAACAAATAGAGGATTGACTAACCTGCATAAGGGATTTCTTGGAATATGTTGATTTTGCAAAATCAATCCAGAATCAAGGAGATAGCTACGTCAAAGTTGGTCAACGTTTAAATTGGTCAAAGGGGTTTTGAAGCGGGACGCAGTACAGCATTCTGACCTGAAATTGATTGGTTTTTGTTGGCAGAGCTGCCAAGTCAAAGACCTTTAGACCTCCAGCATTCAGCTGTTCATCAAAATCTCCCACCTGTTCTAAAATGATCAGTTGATCAGTGATGATCAGTGTCCTCCTTTTCTTCCTCAGTCTGTGACAATTCTACAGATTGCCACGGTTCGACTGTTTGCGACACCAAAGAGGAAACCTGGTCTAGGCCTCCGGCACGGCAAAGCACTCCAGGAGCGCTGGTGGTGAACATGCAGCAGCTCCCAGCGGATACAGTCATCTGGGAGTCATCCGAGTCATCCTTTTCTATCTGCATTGCATTTCATGACCACCAGGTCAAGGCAACTTGGGTGTTGCAATGCTCCTAACTTGTTAAACAGTGGCCACTCCAAACTATTCCATGTTGCAGCAGTTGAAATGAATGCATCAAGCTCTCTGAAAATCCAGCTGACAGATAGGTTCAAATATAGCCTGGCTCTTTTTTCCATCTGACTTTTCCCTGCTCGGTCAATTCAGGACTTTCAGCTACATTTTGGGCTCTAACCATCTCAGTTCCCATCCCAGTTGAAAGTCAGGCTTGCACCCTGTCCACGTGCAGCATCCAGGTCTCGTGGTGGCGTGGTGGACGAAGCTGCCTTGCTGGATGCCGTTGAGGAGCCCTGGTGGCGAGTGGCGAGTAGTGAATGATTGGATTATCGACTGATCAATAGATTTGTAAGCCAGGAAGTGATAAAGTTTGTGGGTCATCAATGGTTAAAAGATGTGACACGGCGATAATTAAGGGTTCTGTCACTTCAGGCATGGGGACAGGATGGGACACACTAGGTCATGAGGGTTCGGCCAGTAGCGTGTGCAGGCACATGGCATAAGAGCAGGCATCTTGGGCCCAGGGGAGCGGGTGGCAAGGACCAGAAAATGACTTAGCTTAGCCCAGTGCTGAATTCTCGAGTCTGGTGTTTCTTCAACTTGGAAAGGCAGATGGCTGTCTAGTAAGTCTAGTACGACACACAGAGAACGGCTGTTGGGGCTTCCCCATTTCTCGGCCTAGTTAGCCTCAGCTCCGCCAGCTGTTACAATCTCCATCAGAATAGAACCCTTTGATCATTTGAACAGTGTTTCTATATGTTTCTATTAGATCTTCATTCAGCCAACTGGGAACTTCTGTGATTCGCAGTGGATACAATTCTCAACACTCCGACATGAGACAAGTTGCTTGGGTCAGGGATTTGCAGCTGCCAAGATCATTCCAAGTCTCCAAGTCCGCTCAGGCTTGGACGTCTACGCAAAGGAGCCTGGGGCCAATGGCACGGAATTTGAAGATGCAGCCAGAGGGACCCAGCCCGAGCTGGACCGCAACAGGATCCTGCAGGTGCCTCCAAGGCCCACCCTTTAGGATCCTTTAGGCCTGCAGGGAAGAACTCTCCCGTGTATATCTGTGTATATCTGTGTATTATTATTGTTTCATATTGTTTCTGAGCGGACCTCAGGCAACCGGCAGATATCTCATGGGATCTTTAAGCAGCACAACTGTTGGGGGTCAGAGGGTGCCAGATTTGTTTTCATCAACTGCTGTGGGCATTGCTTTGCAGAATGAGTATTCCAAGATATTGGTACCTGTACTCTTTTGTGCGCTCTTCTATTTAATCTTAACATGACAAACCTCCCTGCCCATTTAACCTTTCCTAGATGCAACTGGCACCCTTCATCAATTCTTATCTATTTGACAAGGATGATTTGGGGCAAGTTGGCCACCTATCACCAAGCATGAAAACCATGTACATCCCAAGGCCATTATGAACTGCAGTGGGGTCCTCAGAGTTGTTTTGTTTGACTCCATGTACAGCAGGGCCGAGCAGCCAACTCTTCCGTGGCCTTGGTTCTGGGTGTCGCCCCAGGTGGTGTGTACGGCAGCCATCACACTGGTGCTCGCACTGAGCAGGCCGCCATTGCGGTGGAGACAGCGGTTCTTCGTGTGGTGTCCGCCTACCTGGAAGGGAGGCGGGAGCGGGTCGGACCGTGGCTCCTGTGAGAGTTCAGAACAACGTGTGGAGATTCATCCTAGCTGCTTGAAGACCAGCCCCTCTATGTGTCTCTGGTTGGCATCAATATTTTGGGATGATACAGTGGATGACTTGCACTGTTTTTTTCACAGTTATCTGTAGATTGATGGCCATGGGCCATTGCAATGTCAGAATAAGTCTTAGTAAACTTGGGTCCCTTTGTCTGTTATCCCTTTGTTATCCCCCTTTGTCATCTTTGTCACTCCGTTCGAGTTGCTCGATGCCAGGCCCATTCCTGGCCTTTTGTGAGTACCTCCAGAGCGTTTTGACCACAACGAAACGTCCCACAAGCACCGACGATCACATGCCAGGCCGCATCATGGCATGGCCTGTCGCAAAATATGTGTTTTGATGAAACGAAGGATATGTGTTGAAATGTGTTTCATTATCGCAATCTGGTTTGAGGATTTTGAGTGCGGAACATTGCAGAACTAATATGGCAGAATATGGCTTTTGTCCGAACATCTGGGCCTCTAAATCCATTGGTTAATCAGCATTTTCACCATTAAAAGGCAATTTAGAAGATATACCATGATATACAGATGTATATATATATATATATATACAGATACATATATATATATATATATATTTGTACACCCCCTGTTCAGACAGACCCAATATAGTTCCATTACGTCCGTTAGTTACGTTGCCTTTCCCACTCCCTGGCTGAAGGGTCAGCTCATTGATGCCCACTGCGCTGACAGGTGGACCTTCCTGATCCTCTACAACAACAGCCTGGTTTTCGACGGTAGATCCAGCGTGAAACATCGTGTAGATCTGGGTCATGACTCACCCTTTTGATGGTACAGACAAAGGGCATTCAAGGACGGGGAAACTCATTCCCTAAAGGAAGCTGTAAACCAGGCTTCTTGAGACTCACTTGAAGCAGCAAGAGCTCACTTGCGCCTTTCTCGGAGGTGAAAAAAGATATAATCTCGACACACTGCATGGCAACTCGGTGGTAGGTGGTGCGCAAGCGCCCCCCATTGGAAGAAACATGAAGAAATAAATTCAGAAAGAATTCAATTACTTTCAATTTTTCAATTTGAGACTTCAGCAGACTGTCCGGCACTTCATGGACCAGAGGATTATCATTCAGAGCGCAGCGTGGAACTGGGGAGTGGTCAATGTCCAGGGAACTGCAGCTTTTTTGAATCCAAAGGATATGAAGAATCTATGAGAATTCAAGGTTTCTCAAATGATATTGTCAATGTGTTTTTTTCACATCTTGAGCGAAGTCTGGAGAATATTACTTTATACTTTCACGCTTGCAGTTTTGAATGTTGTTGATGATTCACAGAAAAGCAAAACACATGATTTTCTTTTGATTTTTGATGATTTTCCAGCTTAAACATGGAGTGTCCATACATATAAGAGCCAAACCATGGTAGCAATCACCCCAGGTGATATCCTACTGCTTGCATCTGCAAGATCTCAAGATCGTGTAGATAGTTGCGCCACCGCCATGTCGCTCTTCTTGGGGTTTGATAGTTCAACCCAGAGCCTGAAAGCGACGGCCATTGACGCGAGTGACCTGCAGGTGGGAGATGACCCAATCTGAGGTATTCTGCTCACTGGAGAATGTACGACATGGAAGGAATATATACATACACAGTATATACTATGGATTTTTGCACTGCTCTACAAGAATACTCACAAGTTTTGGATGGGATGCTTCAAATCCATGGGATTCCACGGGACTGCATTCAATTCTATGTGATTCTGGATGACTTAAAATTGTCCTTGACCTCTTCGAGGAGTCCCCTGTGACAGCCTTCAAGTCCTTGGCAGGTCTTTAAGAGATATGTCATCAACTTCGACAAGGATCTTCCGCAGCTCAGGACGAATTCGAATGAAAAACATGGGTTACGCACAAATACACACCCGGATTTTCGGTATTTGTTCGTTGCTTTCCAAAATTGCGGCGTCCCCATGTCTTTTTGTTTACAAGCCAAGAATCTGAAATGTCATAGGTTGACCCTGCTGCACCTTGCAGCCTGTGGCTGAGGCATTTCAAGACCTCGGGAGGGATGTCTGCCAGCAGCAGTTCCATCCGGATCACCTCTCCGGTGTTGATGTGGATCGAGGCGAAAGGGCCATTTGGGGAATCCGAATGAAGTTACGGCAAGTTACGGCTACGGCGAGTTGCCAGAATGCTTCAGGCTCTTGTATGCTTTTGTTACGTGTACAAAGAGATACAAAGAGTATTTGGTGATATTTGGTGTATGTCTAGGATGTTTCCGTATGTTTCCATTGTATCGCCGATTATGGCTGCTGCTTCTTCTTCTCCTCCTTCGTCTCCTCCCTCCTCCCTCTTTCTTCTTCTTCTTTCTCTTCTTCGTAGTGTTCCTTGTTCCTATGTGTTCCTGCTGTTTCTGTTGTGGTGTTGTTTGTGGTTTCCTTGTGTTTTTAGAATTCTTATGCTGCGTGGCATCAAGCAAGAACACACACGGCAAATACACGACTTGCCCTCTTCTCATCCGAGGATTTGGTTGAAAAGATGTGTCTCATGTCCCCACCTCGACCAGCCGTGACCAGCTCCCTTTGTGCAGATGAAATCGCCATGGTCAGGCGCTTGATATGATCCTGGAGAAGATGAAGGCGGATCAGTTCCCCTTCGACAAGGCCGAGTTGATGGTTTCATGACGGCCAAGTTTTCTTCAATGAAAAATAGAGATGCAAGCTTCAACAGGGACGGATGTATCCAGAAGATCGTTTGCGTTTGTCCTTTCAATGAATTCTCTCATGGACTCCTTTGAGCCAGTCACCCTCTTTCCAGCACAGGCTTGGATGATCTTGAATAAGATCTGACACAACTTGAGATGGCATCATGACTTCTTTCTTTTTTGTCAGCTTCAGGATAGGCCCATAGTTTCACAGTCCCCGATTGCATGGCCAGGTCCTGGCCATTTCCGGCAGTGGCCAGCAGCATGGGTCCCTTGGCGTATGGCGCAATAGTCTAAAGTGGCTACCGGCAAAGATCAAAGCTGCAGATGGAAGATCATTCTGCTTTGTAGAAGTTGCAGGCCAAAGTCCAAAAGTATCTGGATGATTCTGGATGATTCAGATCTACAATAATCACAGTATGTATGGAATGCAATGTATATAATGTAATGTAATGCAATGTAATGCAATGATGCAATGATGCAATGCCATGGAATGTAATGCAATGCAATGTGAATCATGTGATGTTATGATGTAATGTAGTGTTCTGTCATGTCATATGTTATATTACGATAATATATATTATAGTATATGCATATATATATATTATAATATTCAACTCAATTCATCCGATCCTTGCGTTCACCACTTTGTATTCTGAGTCTCCCAGATAACGGTCAGGTTTTCCCATTTCATTCCACAAAGCTTTCTACCAGGTCAGTGTACTGGATGCAGGGAGCGGCAACTCTCCTTGGAGCGCTGGATCCTGTTCCGTGGCGAAAAACAGGATGATTTGGGTTGGTCAGGCTTTGTCCCTAAACGACTGATACCCAAAATTGCATCAACTGGCCAATTTCAATAGCTTCATAGGGAACCTGATGATCAACTCTCACAAAAGACCATCATCAAGCTATTTGCAAACCATTCGGTTGATGGGCTTCAATGGGCTTCCACCATCACCATCTTCCACCTGCATATCCACAGATCAACACCCATTCGCTGAAGGTGCAGAAGCTGGCGCCGCAGCTGTCCAAGGCTTTTGCACGCGTCTGGGCCGAATTTTTTGGGTGTTGTTCCGGGGCTGAGTTGCATAGGGGAATGGATCAATGAACTCTCGAGAGCCTGAAATCTTCTGTCACATTGAGGGAACATACTTGATTGGTCGTGTTGATCTCGTACAAACCGACAGATGGTTTCTCATTTCTATAGAGGATTGAGGTATTTAACTCTGCGTTGCCATACGAAGTGTCCCGCGCAGCTGATTGGGCTGGCCTCGAATCCGCAGCCTGCTTAGGTTCTGAATCTCCGATCTGGGCCGACTCCTCTACAGGCCGCAACCATCCGCAACAGGTGGATACAGGTGGTTTGTATTGACCTGGTGATACCTGGTGTCATGTTGTCATGTCCTGAGCAGCGCAGGAGCGCAGTGTGCGCGGGTGGAAGCTGCTGTTGGCCGAGATCGGTTGGCCAAGGCGGCTTGGCTATCTTTTACATCATGCTACGTCTATATCATCTATCTCTCAGAAAATCTGATAAATATTCTGATAATCATTGATAATCTATATCTATACGATTCTATACGTATATCTAGAATTATCTAGACATATATATAATATATATATATATATACACAGTATACAGCATATATCTAGACCACTGAGATCATTTCAGATCTACATTCAGCACATATCCGGCTGTCCGGCTGTATTCTTTGAGTTTGACAGATAGTTTGACTGCAGATGATAGCATGACCGGCATGACCTCCTTAGCAACGAGTTCATGTTGCACCAGGCCACTGGATCTCGCGCCTACGAACGCTTCACGGGCATGCAGATTGCCAAGATCATTGAGGAAGAGCCACTTGGGTCGACACAAGTGACATCTCCGGTATGTCATGGCATGTCATGGCATGTCGTGGCATGTCATGCCCTGTCCGTATTGGGTGTGTAAGATAAGCTTCGCAAGCAAGACTCAGGGTGCCTTCAGGTATAAGATTGAGGACTGAAGCAAGAAGAAAAAACAACTTTGAGTAGGCCCTATCGATCCAAATGGTGTTCAGACTTGGGAACTTTTCCACATCATATACATCATGGGACAGGACAGGGTCAACCCGGGCAAATCCCGAGCCTGAGGCCATCTGTGTACGCGCAGTGCGAACACATTTCCCTAGTACTTCGGCTTCGGAAAGTGGAGCGGTGGGCAACCAGCTGTGTTTTGTTGCACTGGGATACCGCAGATGCTGTGAGCATCTTCCCTGGTGAAGATGACTCAATGACGCATCGCCCTCGTTGACTCTCAACGTTCCACAGTCACCACGCAAAAATCATCAAACATCTTTGGTCCAGTTTGTCAACAACACTTTGTATATAGTGTGAGGTTGCTTGGTAGGGGCAGACGTTCGTCTGGCCGGCTGATGAAAGTAAGTCACCACATGCAAAAGCCTCTTTCTTGCTTTATGTAAATAATTTATGTATCTTTATGTTACTTCATGGTTGTATACGTGGTATGGGGATTGGGATTGGTATGGTGGCATGACCCTTTCAGCTTCAAACAGAGACTTGATCCATTTATTTTTCTGGTGGAAAACCATCCCAGAGCTTGACCTTAGACCTCACATGGCTATAGATCAAAACCCATGAGTACCATCCTGTACCACAATCTTGGGTATGAATGGACATCCATTTACCATCATCTACCATCATTTACCATCATTTACCATCATTTACCATCATTTACCATCATTTACCATCATTTACCATCATTTACCATCATTTACCAGCGATTTGGGTGTTCACCAGAGTAAGGTCCTAGCTGCTAGGAACGCGGCGCCGAACATCGCTTTTTTGTCTGCGCCCTCAAGAATCGCGAAAAAAGAAGCCGGAAATGAAGCTACGTCATCTACACAGCATTTTCTACATGTTCTATAACACCTAGAAATCAGATGAAATCAGATGATCATAGATTATCTAGATCAATTTCATCCACAACACATACATCAATGATCATCAATGCATCTCCTACATCTCTCCTATATCCTTTACATCATCTACATCATCCACGTTACCATCCCACCACCCCACCCCACCCCATCCTCCCTTACCCGGCGCAAGTAAGCAGGTTCCATGCCTACCGTGCTGCCACTTGCCAGTCCCATGTTGCCCTTTATTCTGAAGTGATGTCTAGACTCTAGACGTGTATTCTGAAATGATGCAAAATGTTCGTGTTCTGAAGTGATGTCTGGGATGGTGTTCTGAAGTGATCCTGTTACCTTCACAAGGGGGTGGCTTTTGATCCATAGCCACCTATGTAGGTGTCCTCTGCGATGTGCTCCATCCTCTTGGGGATCTACGCTCCAGTGGACACGTCCGATGGTTCGGGAACGAATCTGAACCAACTCCAGGAGCAGAAGACCCGGAGTGGTTAACATATGTCACGCTGTGATCAATGTAATATATATATATATGTTATACTATATAAATATAATGTATATATATATAACTTGTTTATAACCATCAAAATGATCCAAAGGCTATCAGAATAAGGTACTGTATGTATATTATTGTATGTTCGTATGTTTGTTCATTGATTGTTATCAGACTTTAGCATTGGATAGCAAATGATTTTGAGATAAAATCCTGTACCCCCGCCTATGCTGCAGGAGCAGGGAGGTCTCACCTGGTTTGCTCCTGCCCTGGCAGCAGTGGCGCCTAAGGATGTTGCAGGCAAGGTCTGGGGGTGCTGAGGTTGAGATTTTCCACATGGTGATGGGGCAAAATTTCGGTCTCGGTCGCCACCAAAGACCTTTTTTCTTTGGGTGTCATGACGTGCCAAAACTTTGTAAGGTCGGATGCAGCTTCTCCTGAGCCGTTTGAGTGAACAAATACACGCTCCACTGCAGTGCCATGTTCTTGGAGGCTATAAGATACTATAAGCAAGAGGAATCCGAACTTTTCGGAAAATTCAATCCGTTTCAATCCCATGTTTTTTGGTGAGTTATCCTAGTTATCCAGGGGCAATTTTGGTCTGATCCAGGCCTACGGCGCCGCTTGGGCCCGGGGCTCTGTGCTGGGCATCAAGTTCTGGGCACGGTGTCTTTGCTGCAGCCGCCCAATTTTGATAGGGGAAATATGCAGAAATATATGGAGAAATATGGAAGAATCACAGTAATCATCCATTGGATTTTGATGATTTTGGGGGATACCTTATTCTCAAACCTCCCCTGGAACTTGGTTTTGGATGGGATGATTTGGGGTTTAGGGTCTGAAACTTTGACCCAGACCTTTTGGGTGATGCCCTGCGGTATCTTTGACATCTCAAACCATCATGGTTGACGTATTCGGAATTGTCTGGGAAGGGGCCCAGCTGAATCGGGATTTCAAGCTTGCAGCTTTCTACTCTCGACCCGAAATTGGGCCCAGGGCTTTGCCTATTGCAGGTGGCCCCATACTTTGCAGCCAGATATGGCATGGTGGATTCCTGCCCCTTGGCCAAGAAAAGGTGTGGCATCGGGTGTGCTGGAAACTGACGTGAAGCATTTTTCCTGAGCTTCAAGTGCTTCAACCGCCCTGAGAATTTGTGCCTTTGCCCAGTCTTAGCTGCACGCTGAGGTTTGATTGTAGCTTGGTCTGGACACATCCATTTGCTTCAGGAATCTTTTTTGTTGGTTTTGCGATCTTTGAACCATTCACCGATTTGTGCTGCTGATTTTGGTTCTGCCCCACAGAAATCTCCCAAAATGAAGAGCCTATTCACATCTATTCACAAGAAATCCCCCAACAGATAGGCATAGATAGGCATAGATAGGCATAGATAGGCTAATTAGTAATTGATGCAATTGATTTTAATTTGGATCCACATGGATCAAGTGATCTCCAAGTCTCAGGAGACAATCCTTGTTCTCTGGCCGGTTTGGGCCTCCAAGAAGCTGGTGATGTGGCAGTCTCCTTGGGTACCTCCGATACCATGTACCACGGCAGTGCCAAAACTGTGGGTCTCAGACGTTCCCAAGTGGTTGAGAAAAGGTAGGACTCCTTCCATTTTCGGGCTGATATAAGGCTGATATAGTTTTTTTTTCAAACATGTGTTCACAGGTAGATGCATGTATTTTGTTCTGCCCGCAGCTTCACCTCTCATGTCAGCCCTTTTAAGTTCAAACTCCTAATGAACAGTGATGATATCATCCCAATGTTTGGAGGTTCGCAGTGATGGACAAGGCGTCGCCTGGTGAAGATGGCATGGTCCTTCGGAATCCCGTGGATCCTGCGTCATACATGGGAAGCTTGGTGGGGAGATGGGGGGTACCATGGTGTCACATGGGGTACCTACGGTGTCGCAAAGATGAGACTTGGTGATTTGGTGCTTGAGAGGGTTGTTATTTGGAACACTAGTTTTGAATGATTGAATGAATATGAATGAATATGAATGAATATGAATGAATATGGTTGAATATTGCTTGGCTTCCTCGCATGTGTCTCTGAACCTCAGCTCAAGATAGCTCAAGAACAAGTGAACATTTCGGATGATTTGCAAGACTGCTGTTCACGTATTACAACACGTAACATTTGGTTCTCATCTTACTGATGGTTCAGCAAGGAATGCTGGTCTTCAAGAACGGCGCGCTATCACGGGAGCAAGTTTGCAAAGAGCATTGTGATGGTCAATGGGAGCGCTGGGAAAAGATGTTGGCCACTTCGCTCTGATAAGGTTCTCTGGGAAGTCCTGCTCTTTGGCAGATCCCTCTGCTCGGTCAATGCACATAAATAGATGATAATAATTGACAATCTATATGTGGAACGTCTTCAAGCTTTGGAATAATGACCCATTGTATCACAGGTGCACTCAAGTGATCTCAAGTGTGCACCATGAAGAGGCTACCAGGCTAACCAACCCCTTGAGACTTGGCTCACTTCACCATTTTGACGGTGTCGCCGGCCTGTGCCGAGGCAGAGACGCCACCTGGGAACAAAGGAGCGATTGGTATCCTGGAGGCACTGGAGTCCCTGACATGGCATGGAAAGTGATGGAAAGTGATGGAAAGTCGATGTTTTCCACGCCAAATTTTTGCAAAACTATAAACCGTCCTGATGCTACCAAGGCTTCTACTTTCACAGCCCCGAGATCACACCTACAACGGGGGAGAGGCATTGGTTATGATTTTGCTCCCAGTATGAGTTTCATGGGATTAATTTGTGCGTGGCTTTTCAGTATAGAGGACGACCTTGAGAGTATCCACCAGTCATTTGGAACAGGTTTGGCATTTTCCGTTTCGATGAGAACGACAAGGACGGGAAAATACTCGGATGTTAAAGATAAATAACTCGACTCGGATCTAGAGCCGATTTGCGGGAAACCAGACATCAGCTTATACTATCTTATACTGTCATGTACAGCGACAACTTTCGGACGTGACTGACTAGCATATAGTAGCATGAATCAACCCTTATAGAATCCTTATAAACAAATGTTTGTGCACGAAGACACTGGGCACTTGCCATGTGCTGTTTTATTTAATTTTATTTACAAAGTTGTCCACCTGAACTGGGCCCGGGCCTTGGGAATCTTGGGATTCTCCAAAGCCAGGAGGCATCCAGCTTCCCAGGTTCCATGGAGGTTCGTGCGGTGGTGGAGAGTAAGTTTATGGCCATGAGACTTGACCAAATGGTGCGACTGAGTGTTTAAGGGGGAAAGTTCTGGATTTGTTGGGAGCTGTTATCATTCATTTTGGGAGAGTCCAAACCTGACTCTGGGACCCCTTCGCATTTTTGGGTACTGTGGCCAATTTCCTTTTGGGAACCGTTTGACAATTCGCACTCATCATTATATTGATATTTATGATATTTGATGATGATATATAATTATAATATATTAAGATGATATATAATTATAATTATATATATATAAATGATGTATATAATATATAAATAACTTATATAACTATACATTATATATAATATTGATATAATAGTGTGTGATATTTGAGCCTTCGAAATCTGATAATGAGTGCTTAAAGGTTGGGTCTTTGATGGTGATTCGAAGCCAAGGAGAGGATTTGCGCAGGGCATTGGTGCCTCGGCAGCCCAGGGCAGCTACCTGCCACGATAGATGTAGGGTCTTGAGATGTTTTGAATTGAAAGAATTTAAAAACATGGTTTATCATTAAAAACGATGGATATAAATGGAATGGAACCATTTAATGATTGGTAATGTTCCATCCTTTTTACATCTTTTTTCCCTGATAGGTATGGGCCAGGCGAAGCGGATTGTAGCCACCGGCGGTGCCTCCTCCAACCGAAGCATTTTGCAGGCGGGGATCTGCGGGGCATGGGGGCGGTGCTGTTGCTGTTATGACTCTGTCTGAAAATGGGGTACAGTATGGTACAGTCCCGCAACTGGCAACTTTAGTGGCTAAAACATGGAGCAAATCACTGGATATTGAGGGACTCGTACGACTCGTACCTTATTTACAGACAAACCCATATGACACATTATGGCACCAGATTTGGTTAGATCATTGGTCCACTTGAGCAATCGAGGACCTGCCAAGCTGCTGTGATTAGATTCATCCTGTCATGAAAGCTTCAACTCCTGTTACAAGTCTGAATGATTCTGAATGTACCCATTCTTCCTGGTGCAGGGACTTTCTGGACTGTGGCAGTGTGACACATTGTATTTTCCACCCTTGTGACACTCTTGCTTGTCATTTGCGGGCCTGAGGTGCTGGCTGATGTCTTTGGTGTGCCAGTGACGCGGCTGCACAGCATGGTAGAGATATGTAGAGATTGTCATCAAAGTTTTACGAACGGAAAATTGGTGCACTGTCTGCACTGTGCACTCAGAATCCGGGTGCCATAATGGGCCATTGTCATTTCTGCAAATTGAGGTCTTCACCTTGGAGCAATCGGATTCCGCATCCCTGGGTGCTGCCCTCCGTGCGGCCCATGCACATCGCTGCGCTGAGGGAAGAGTCTTGGAGGGCGATGAGCTGCCCGGTTTTGGGAGTGTTTGGGGTGATCCGATGAATCTGTGGATCCTATGGTGTTCCAGTCTGATTTCTGAGAAAGAGACGTGTCTAATTACTGTGCATTGTGGAACCAGTTTCGAGAGTCATGAGTGTTTTGGTGGGAAACACCTCATATCGGCGAAATCCCAAATCCATCGGAGAGCTGATTTGCTTTTTGAGCTTCGAAAGGGCGGAAGATGTGGATGGTTGCAGTACTGAACCCAAAGTGATTCAGCACCGTTTGCCCAGGATTTGTTTCCTTTGCAGAAGTGGTGGCTGGCAAAATTGACTACCAGCTGGCGGCAAAACCCACTACTGGGGCCGAGGTCGGAGATGGGGAGTTATGCACTGCTGTTGAGTTGGAAAAGCGCAGGTACCATACTTGTCGGAAAATGCTGCTAGAAGAAAAGAGAGGGTGGGAATTCTTCAAATTCAGGTACTTGAACGACAGTGGTGGCGTTGGCAGGAAGTCTCCAATTGGGAATTCTACAGTAAATGATTTTTTCAGATTCTCACACCTAAGAGAGCTTTGTAGTTGATTTTTTTGGTAAGATTTCCTTAGTCGAATCAGTGACTGTCAGTGTTTATCAGTTGGCACACGGCCGCATGGCCTGTGGGGCAGGACGTCTATGCCGCGGCCCTGCCGCGCTATTTGCGGCTGCAGCAGCAGCTCCTGGATGGCTTTCAGGGCGGCGACTCCAAGCGCGCGCGGAATTGAAAGAGCTGCCAGTTGCTGGATGCCAAAGCATGGTGTTGATGATCTGTTGATGTGTAGCTTCACATCTTCACAAATATCTGTCAAAATCTTCAGGCAAAAAAAGATGATAAAGAGATACATAAGACATGCCAAACAATTACATAGATAGCGACATACAACGACTGAACTTTCGCAGTCCGGATTTGTGCTCCATCTCTTGCATCTTCGCTGTTGCACGTCTTGGCTTCCCAGCTGGGGCGAGCATGCGAGCTCAATGCGTGGGCGGGTCCCACTCCAATGCCGGTGGAACCACAACTCAGACGAACATTGCCTTGGAACTTAGAATATGATTAATTACTATGACATGATGAAATGTGATATACACAAATATAATTATATATAATATTATGTATATATGTATATTAACAGTAACACATAATTATTTCTGATATATCTACATGACATAAAAAATAGTAACTAGTATAAGATATATTTGAATGACATGAACATATAGAATGCAGGATGATTAAAAGGAAACCCAGACATTCTGCAGCAAAGAGATGACACACACACACAAAACAATTGTTGGATACAATATTTCCACAGGCCGGCAACAGCAACAGACCTACACCATGCAGTGTTCACCTTCTAGACGATGCTAGAAAAGATTGGTCAAAGCCGAAACTGACCATGGCCTTGGAACGCTTCATCCATCCACAAATTATGGACCTCCAAATACCAAAATTGAGGCAACTTTGCAAATCAAACAGTGGTCAGATTGTTATGACTTCTGACACTCTCACCATCAGGTGTGAGACTCAGGGGGATTTGGATAGTGGCTTTGTTCCAAAGTCATATGTTCACGACCCGCTTTGCCATGGTCCTGCTGATTGTAAGAGGGTTTCCTCCTGTAATGCACCCCCAAATGGCGAGGGTTCAACTTTTTGCAGCTATGTACTTTAGGATTGACCACACCAAATCATGCGGATTGGATGATGTGAACGGTTGATATTGATATTTTCCACGGGTGATATATTTTTCTTTTCCAGTAATCATTAGTTAATCATATATTTATAGTATATTCAGCTACTATCTTCAATATAATCATTCAGTATACTTATACAATATTCATCAATATTCAGTACACTGCAATGAATTATACATCATCTTACGGATCATCTGAATCCGTCTTAATCTGTTCCAAGCATCCATAGCCACGGTGACGTTGCGTCGTTGCGGCGGTTGCCACCTGTGAGGTGACCATGGGAATCGATGCGCCGCGCGCCCTGAAGCAGCTGCGGGCCGAGGTGAGGGGATCAATAGACTATAGTTAATGGATAAATGATATGGATTAATATATGATTAATATAGACTAATATGGATTAATAGACTATGGATATCTATGGATATCTACTAATATAGACTAATACGGCTATGAATCAATACCTATGAAAATAGCATTTTTAGAGGGATGAACGGGATGAACATCCATAAATCCCAGCTATTTTTATGTTGGGGTACAAGGTTTTGACCCACTGCCATATAGACTAATATAGACTAATATGGATTAATAGACTATGGATATCTATGGATAATATTTGATATGATTATAATACCTATAGAATAGCCCAGGCATAGGCACAACTTGGATCATTTGGCAGTTGTTATTGGGACTGGGTGTGGTGATCTTCAGATCGATTGGCCAATGGGTCTTCCCATGGGACCGGCGGGTTGAATGGAGCGGTGTGTCTCCATGCATTTGGACATATTTGGACCCACTCGAACTAGTTCACCTGAAGTTGGAAATAGAAATAAAGAACTCGTGTTCAAGGGCTCTGACACTTGTTTGATATTGAAACCATGTGTTTGAGAGCTAAGCTCAGAACACAGCAGCCCCATGCAGCCCCAGATTGCGCAAGTACGTGCCGCAGCGAATTTATTTATGTTTAGGGCAGCAGCGGTCCTGTCCATATACAGAAAGCCCGCAGAAGTTTAGACCCTTTGAGGCGGGGCCGGTGTCGAAGGTCTCAGGCAGTCCGTGGTTTTTGTTTCCTGCTCTGTGCCCATGGCAATTCACTTCTCCCAGCTGGTTAGGAAGAGCGTTTGGATAGGTGTCCCAACATTCTAAAGATTTTAAGCCACTTTTTTGGTAGCTACAATTTACATCAATTTACCAAAGGTGGCCCCCCTTGAAGAGAACCCACCATCTTTCGGTTGAGGTTTCCAAAATTTTTGAAAGCTGCAGGCCATGGACATCAGCATGGAGGACTTGAAGGATCCTGAAAGGCTTAAGTTTTTGCTCATGAAGCAACTTGGACTTGGGATGAGTTTCGCCATGTTTCGCATCATATTGTTGACTGGATCAAAAATAAAAATTACTTTACTTCGTGTGATCCCCACCATGACATTTATACATTTTCTTACTGGCAAATCTTCTGGCATTCTATCTGACATATCTTCTGACATTCCATTTGGCATTCTATCTGGCATATC